>Ga0157369_10000286_pt1 | contig 67677 bp, 28 predicted proteins | sample C25metaG_FD_113461 | JGI IMG/M metagenome (GOLD analysis project Ga0157369, IMG submission 113461) | Corn rhizosphere microbial communities from Kellogg Biological Station, Michigan, USA - C2-5 metaG | ecosystem: Host-associated > Plants > Roots > Rhizosphere > Soil | place: USA: Michigan... | reverse complement strand
GGTCTGCTTCCCTTTTGAGTTTTTGAATTTGTTGTTGCGTTCAAGTTGGGTACAGATTACTGACGCACAGAGACGGGATAAATCGGCTGAAAAGCGTTTCACCGTCCACTCAAACAGGACAATTCAGCGACAATCCACCTCTGTTCCGAACTTTCTGGCGATCCTTGTCATACTGTTGCGATGCACTACGTATGAAAAAAGGAGATGTTCATGCTCGGACGCCGTCCGCCAGAGCCGAACACCGAAGACTCAAGCAGAGCCGCCTCTGCCCGTAACGCCGTGCGCGCTGGCTCGACATTCCGCCTTACGGTCAGCTTTATGCTGGTGGTGGTACTGGCTTTTCTGACGGTTGAGAGCTGGCGCACCTGGCGCGACTATCGCGCTGCATTCGCTTCGGCGCGCGATTCGGTGACCAATCTGGCCCGCGCCACAGCGCAGCATGCCGAAGACACCATTCGGCAAATGGATGTGCTGACCGCCGCCCTGAGTGAGCGGATCGAAGGCGATGGCCTGCAGAACCTCGACGTGCCGCGTATTCACAAATTGCTGGTGCAGCAATCGAAAATCATGCCGCAGCTGCATGGTTTGTTCATCTACGGCGCGGATGGGCAGTGGCTCGTCACCGACAAGGAAGTCACGCCCGAGACCGCCAACAATGCCGATCGCGATTATTTTCAATACCACCGCAGCCATGATGATCGGCAAGTGCGCATCGGTGATGTGGTCGAAAGCCGCTCGACCCATGACCTGATCATTCCCGTCTCCCGCCGCCTGAACAATCCCGATGGCTCGTTCGCCGGAGTGCTGCTGGGCACGGTCAAGGTCAGTTACTTTGTCGACTATTACGGCGACTTCAGAATCGATGACAAAGGCGCACTGGTGCTGGCCAGACGCGACGGCACCATCCTCGTGCGCCGGCCGTTCATCGCCTCGGTGATCGGCAAAAGCCTGGCCAACAGCGAGATCTTCAAGGTCTACCTGCCCAACGCCAACGCCGGCATTGCGCAAGTCCGCGCGGTGGTCGACGACACTGAGCGGTTGTATGGCTATCGCGCGCTCACCACCTATCCGCTGGTGGTCGAGGCCGGGCTTTCACGGGACTCGATCATCGAACCGTGGCAGCAGGATTTGCTGAAAAACGGCTTTGTGCTGGTGTTTCTGATTTTGGTGCTCAGCGGTTTCGGCCTGGTCGTGCTGCACCAGTTGCGCCAGCGCATGGCCATGGAGCGGGAAATTCGCTATGCACACCAGACCATGCGTGACATGGCGCTGACCGACAGCCTCACCGGGCTGGGCAACCGCCGACGCCTGGACAATGCGCTGGTGGACGAAATCCGTCTGGCGCGGCGACAGGGTTCGGCGCTGTCATTGATCATGCTCGATGTCGACCACTTCAAACGCTACAACGACCAGTATGGCCATGCGGCGGGCGATGATTGCCTGAGCGCTGTCGGGCAGGCGATCCAGCAAGCAGTCAAACGACCGAGTGATCTAGCGGTACGCTACGGCGGCGAAGAATTCACCGTTCTGCTGCCCAACACCGACAATGCCGGCGCCATTCAGGTCGGCGAAGACATTCTGCAAGCCATCCGTGCGCTGCAACTGGAGCACGCCGGACATCCTTTGGGCTATGTCACCGCCAGCGCCGGAATTACCACACAGCATCCGGTCGATGACACGGTTACGCCGGCGACCCTGTTGAAAGCAGCCGATACCTGCCTGTATCAAGCCAAGCAACAAGGCCGCAACCGCTGGTGCTCACAGGGCAAGCAACCTGACGTCGCGGTTATGAGCTAATAACACCTTCATTAAACCGTCGCTCAAACGTTGTACTAGGATAGGATCCAAGTCTGCCGTAATTCGTCGACCAAGGAGATCGTCGACAGTGCTGCAGACGTTTTTGAATTAACGCCTCTCAGGGATGACACGCACATGAATTCACACTTGTTCCCCCACATCGGCAAGGTCATTGCCAGCACCGGCAGCCGGCACTTTCCGCGCATGTTGCATGATCTGATCCTGACGCAACTGGCGGTGGACGCCACGCACATCCGGCAGATGCGTGTCGAACCGCTGGGCCGCGCGTCGAGTCGCAATGAGCCGGAGCCGCTGAAAGAGCCGGCCCTGCTCGCCGAAACGGTGTTTTCCGAACACAGTGCGGCGGGCCACCACTTACAGAATCCGCCGGCCGCGACCAGCGCTGACGCCTCACAGCTGCACCTGACCCGGCGCAAGGACGGCTACCGCTACGTGATTTCGGTGTACCGCAACGGCGAGTCGCAGCGTTTTTCCGCACAGGAACGCAGCCTGTTGCAAGACATCTCCCCGGTGCTGCTGCCGATGGTGGAAAAACACATCAACGCCCTGCAACCGGCCACTCCTGATCCGCAAACCCCACCCGAGTCCGCCGAAGGCAACGGCCTGGAAACCTTGCGCCTGCGCTTTGACGAGCGCCTGGAGCAACTGGGACTGAGCCTGTCCAACCGTGAAACCGAAGTGTGCGTCGGCCTGCTCGCCGGGCGCACGGCACCGGAGCTGGCTGAACAGTTGGCCTTGAAGGTCAATACTGTGGAGAGCTATCTGAAACGCGCGGCGATCAAGTTGGGGATCAGCGGGCGGCACTCGTTGATGCGCTGGATGTATTCGCCGTTGGAGGCGTTGGCGTCGAGTGCGGCGTGATACCCAGGGATTGCGACGCCTTCGGTATTTGGGTGGGTCAGTTGGATCTACCCCCTCACCCCAGCCCTCTCCCCCAAGGGGGCGAGGGGGAAAGGGAGCCGATCTCGGTTGAATTCGAAACTGAGTTCGACTTTTGAGCCGATCTTTGTGCTGTTCAAAACCTGAGTTCGACTCGGTATCTCACGTCGGTGCATCTCGAAAGAACACCTCGGTCAGTCCCCTCTCCCCCTGGGAGAGGGTTAGGGTGAGGGCAATCCCGCGACGTGCTCCAAAGCCTGATTCACCGCCAATTCCCCCAACATCACCACTTGCGCAATACCCAGCAAGGTCTGGCGATGCGGCCCCTCCAGCATCCCGGCAAAATCACACAACATGACCGAGGCCGAGGCCAGCGATTCACAGGCGTTTGCCAGCAGGGATTCGGTATCGGTTTGCGGGTTGACCCGGAACATAGCGTTGGGCGTATAGGGTGTGGCCATGATGTTGGCCGCAGTCACCGGCGGATCGGGTGTCTTGGACATAAGCTCAAACTCCTTCTGCGCAACGAGGGAGCAGGCTCCTTCGCGCGGCAGTTTCGCAATTAGTTGGGCAAGCGCTGATTGTCGAGGACGCGACTCACTACCCATTCACTCAACATGATCACCTGCTGCAGGATCAGCATTTTCTTGCGGTGAGGGCTGTCGACCGAGTCGGCAAGGTCGCGGGCCATGTCACTGGCCGATGACAACGATTCGTAGGCTTCAACGAGCAGGGTTTCGTCGTCGATGGTGGGGTCGATCAGGTAGATCTTGCCGGTTTTGCGAGTCGGTTTTGAGGTTTTGAGCGCGGAAGGGTTGAGGTAGAAATTGATCGCCCGGTCTGTGGCCTCTTTGATGTTTTGAGGTTCGAGCGCGGCGTCGTAGGGGATTGGATCGGTATCTGGTGGGTTGGGTGTGGCTTTGAACATAGATAAAGTCTCGTATCGAAATTAACCGGAGCCATCACTTTCGCTACCAAACGAAGGTGGCGGCCATGCGCGGGTTGGTAGACCGGTCGATACGGAAACCCGGCGCTCATGAATGAGCCCCACGCATGTCCACCATATAAAACGCAGCCGCAAAAAGAGACTGCATAAGGTGGCGCCATACGGCGGTACCGAAGCGGGCTACCAAACCCGATCACTGATTTGCAGTGACAGGCAAACGATATATCCCGACCCATAGCCGCGTAAGCCGGCGGATTCTGGCGTACGCGTAGGTAACGACGCAAGGTGTTGTAGGCGGTATGACGTAACGGTTCGTGTAATTTAAACGCGCTCACGGCGTGGTGTTTATTGATGGAAATACTGGATGGCGGTGGTTCCAGGTTTTGCGGTGTGTCAGTGGGATTTACCCCCTCACCCCAGCCCTCTCCCCCCAAGGGGGCGAGGGGGAAAGGGAGCCGATCTTTGTGCTTTTCAAAACCTGAGTTCGACGTGGCATTTCAGGTCGGCGAACCTCGAAAGAACAACGCGGTCAGTCCCCTCTCCCTCTGGGAGAGGGCTAGGGTGAGGGTTCGCTTTTAATCCCGCGCCAACGCCTCAATCGGATCAAGCCGCGAAGCATTCCGTGCCGGCACAAAACCGAACACAATCCCGATCAACGTCGAACACACCACCGCCGTCAGCACCGACGCCAGCGAAAACACCATCTCCCACTCCTTGATAAACACCGAAAACAAATGCCCGATCGCATACGACAGGGAAATCCCGATCGCCCCGCCCAACAAACAGACCATCACCGCCTCCACCAAAAACTGCTGACGAATGTCCGACTGCCGTGCCCCCACCGCCATGCGAATGCCGATCTCGCGGGTCCGCTCGGTCACCGACACCAGCATGATGTTCATCACCCCGATGCCACCGACCACCAAAGAAATCACTGCAATCAGTGACAGCAGCAACGCCAGTGAGCGGCTGGTTTTCTGCACGGTCTGCAAGACGCTGTCGAGGTTGTTGGTGAAGAAATCCTTGGTGCCGTGGCGTTGCAACAACAGTTGGGTGACGTGCTCCTCCACCACTTTGCTCGGCTGGCCGTCCTTCATGCGCACGCTGATGCTGTCCAGATAACGCTGGCCCAACACCCGCCCGGCGGCGGTTTCGTAGGGCACCCAGACGTTGAGGGTCTTGCCCGAGGCGAACAGGCCTTTATCTTCAGCGGCCACGCCGATCACCGTGCACGGCAGGTTGCCGATCAAAATCACCTGGCCTAACGGATCGACATCTTGCCCGAACAGACGCTGCCGGGTGTTGTGATCGATGACCACCACCTGCGCCTGGCGCCGTGCGTCGTTTTCGCTGAACGCAATACCGGCGGCCATCTTGATCCCGCGCACCTTGAAGTACTGGTCGCTGACGCCGTTGACCTGCGCGTCCAGATCGATATTGCGATAGCGCAGCAACAGGCTGCGGCCGATCATCGGCGTGGCGCTGTCGACGTAGTACAGCTGATTCAGCGCGGTGACATCGGCAGGCGTCAGGGTTTCGATGGCCGCGGCACGTTTGTCGCCATAACTGCTGCCGGGATAGACATCGATGGTGTTGCTGCCAATCGCCGCGATGTCCTTGAGCACGTAGTTCTTCGCGCCCTCGCCCACCGCTGAAATTGACACCACGGAAGTAATGCCGATGACGATGCCGAGCATGGTCAGCAAAGTGCGCATGCGATGAGAAATCAACGCCACCCACGCCATAGCGAACGCCTCTTTGAACAACCCGAGACTGGCGACCAGGCGCCGTGACGCAGCCGCTTTGGGTGTCACCGGTTCTTCGCTGAGCAGGTGCGTGGTGTCGCGCTCGTTGGCGCGGTCGCTGAGGATTTCGCCATCACTGACTTCGATGATGCGCTCGGCGTTGGCCGCGACTTTCGGGTCGTGGGTCACCAGAATCACCGTGTGCCCGGCAGCGTGCAGCTCCAGAAGGATGCGCATCACCTCTTTGCCGCTGGCGGTATCGAGGGCTCCGGTTGGCTCGTCGGCGAGGATCACTTCGCCGCCGTTCATCAACGCCCGGGCGATACTCACGCGCTGCTGCTGACCGCCGGAGAGCTGACTCGGCCGATGCGTCAAATGCCCTTCCAGACCCAGCCGCGCCAACAACTCACGGGCACGGGCATGGCGCTGCAGCTGCGGCGTGCCGGCATAAATCGCCGGCATCTCGACGTTGTGCATCGCGCTCAGATGCGGCAGCAAGTGGTAACGCTGGAAGATGAAACCGAAGTAGTCGCGGCGCAGCTCGGCCAGGGCCTGATTGTCGAGATCGCGGGTTTCCTGGCCGTTGATCCTGTAGCTGCCGGCCGTGGCGTAATCTAGGCAACCGAGGATGTTCATCAGCGTCGATTTGCCGGAACCCGAAGCGCCAATGATGGCGACCATTTCCCCGGCATGGATCGTCAGATTGATGTTCTTCAGCGCGAGAAATTCGCGGTCGCCAGCAGTGAAACTGCGGGTGATACCGGTGAGCTGTAGCAGTGGCTCGGTCATGCTTACGCCCCCGCCACATTCGTCAGCGGATCACCGATGACCACGCGATCGCCTTCCGCCAAGCCATCATTGATCTGCACTTTGACGTTGTTGTTGATCCCGGTATGCACGTTGCGCGACTGCGCGTGGCCCTTGGCATCCAGCACCCGCACCGGAAAACTGCCATCGGCATTGCGCGGCCCGAGCGCCGCCACCGGTACGGTCAGCACAGCCTTGGCGGTGTCGAGGATAATGCGCACCTGCGCGGTCATCGAAATGCGCAAACGATGGTCGGGGTTCGGCACTTCGAACAAAGCGTTGTAGAACACCGCACTGCTTTGCTTCGGCGTACCGGCGGGCGGCGTTTCAAGGAAGTTCTGTGGCGCCGGATCGGTGCCGCGCAATTTCGCGTAGTAGCGTTTGTCCTCGCCAAGAATGGTGAAATACACCTCTTGCCCCGGCGCGATGTGAATCACATCCGCTTCGGAAACCTGTGCCTTGACCGTCATGGTGTCCAGATCCGCCAGTTTCAGCAGCACCGGCGCCAGTTGGCTGGCGATCACCGTCTGGCCTTCCTGAGTGACCACGCCGACCACGTCGCCATCGATTGGCGCGACGATGCGCGTATACGCCAGATTGACCTTGGCCGTGTCGATCTGGATATGCGCACTTTTGATCTGCGCATCCAGCGACATCAGGTTGGCCTGCTGTACCTGATAGTCCGATTCGGCAGTTTCGAAATCCTGGCGCGAGATCGAGGCGTCGTCCTGCAAGTTCTTGTAGCGCTCGTAGATCGCCCTGGTTTGCCTGAGTTGAGCCTGGGTAGCGCGTTTCTGCGCTTGCAGGTTCTCCTCATCCACCTGGGCCTGACGCAAGGTGTTCTGCAACACCAGCGGATCGATTTCCGCCAGCCACTGGCCCTTCTTCACCTTGTCGCCAACCTTGACCTTGAGCGACTTCAATTGCCCGGACACCTGCGCACCTACGTCCACTTGCTTGATGCCTTCGAGCAACCCGGTGGCCAGCACCGCGTTTTCAATGTCACTGCGTTCCACCGGGGCAGTCAGGTATTGCGGCGCCTCGGCCGGTGCCTGCACCGCATAGAACGCCAATCCCACTACTGCCACCAACGCCAGACCCATACCGACTTTGCGCAACTTCGACTTTTCCATAAATGACCACAAGTCCGTTCAGGGGTGAGCCCGGCCAGCGGCCGGGTTCTGGTAGATAAACAACAATCAGGACAGCACTTGCCCGGCCGGCACTTTCAGGCCGTCATGCCACCACGCCGCGAGACTGAAGACGTTGGGTGCCTTGAGAATCGTGAAGTGGTTGCCCGGCCCATACCACACCGCCAGATCCGCGACCTTCCGTTGCCAGCCCTCGACCATCGCCGCTTGCTCGCGCTGATTGCCCCAGGCATCCAGCGTCGGGTCATCGACCAGCGCCAGCCGCACCGGGCCGTTGTAGGCCTGTTGCGGTTGATAGACCGTGCGCAAGGCTGTGGCGAAGGTGCGGACCGGGCCGTGCATGGCCTGCACCGACGAACGCGCAGACAACACACCGGCGCGCACCATGCCCTCATGCAACAGGCGCATTTGCGTGGTGTCGTCAGCCTCGGCGAACGCCAGCGGATCGATGCCCAACGATTTGCCGCTGGACAGTTGCAGCGTCTCGATCAAGCGTTCCAGCGCGGCAGTCGTCGTGTATGGCTTACCCGCCGTACCATTGCCGCCGGGAGACTCGCTGTCGATCAACGTCAACGACGCCACCTCACGCCCGGCCGCCTGCAACTGCGCCGCCATGGCATGCGCCACCCAACCGCCGAACGAATGGCCGATCAGATGCACCGGGCCTTGCGGATACAACTGCTCGATGGCTTGCAGATAACACGCCGCTGCCGCCTCCACCTTGCTGTGCGGCACGCCGCTGCCATCAAGCCCGCGCGGTTGCAGACCGAAGATCGGCCACTCCGGACCGAGTGCTTCGGTCAGGTGAATAAACCCGGTGACACTGTCGCCCGCCCCCGGCACACAGAAGATCGGCGCATGCCCGGCGTGTCCACTCTGGATCGTCAATACTGGCTGATACACCTGTGGTTGCGGGACCTGCGACGCCGCCATGGCCTGACTCAAGGCCTGGCCGAGTGCCTGGATATCCGGGTTTTTCATCATGCTACGGTGATCCCCCGGCACATCGATGCAGCGCAGCAAACCTGTACCGACCTTGTTCTCCCAGCCACGGGTCGGACTCGGTTGTGCCTGCCCCGGCATCAGTGCCTGAGCGCGGAACAAGTGCACTGCCTGACTGGCCGGGCTGACCCGGTAATGCGCCAGCGCCAGACCATGAGCAGCCTCGCGATCAAAGTAACTCCAGGCATCCGCTGCACTCAGTGCGGCCAGTTCCGAGTCAGGCAATTGCTGTTCGCAGCAGCGCTGGAACAGCTCGTCGAAGGCGATCCGTTCGACTTCTGCCTCAAGACTCTCTACGTCAGCCAATGCTGGCAGCCCTTCTGCACCACGCATCTGCGAACGCGCGCGGCAGTGCTCGAGCAATTGACGCTTGTCGCGATGCTCGCCGCTCCAGCGGGTTTTATCCTGACTTGCGGGATGTGGCGCGTAGGTATCGAGCATGCCGACAAACGCCACCGCCTCATCGAGACCGAGCAATTGCTGAGCGACTTCGTATGCCAGCAAGCCACCAAACGACCACCCGGCCAGACGATACGGCCCATGGGGTTGTACCGCGCGGATGATCCCGACCATCCGCGTGGCCATGCACTCCAGGGTGCGCAGTTGCGGCTGCCCCAGCGGCACACCGGGCAAACCGTAAATCGGAAACTGCCCGTCGATGTGCATCGCCAATGCCGGGAAATACACGTCCCGACCGCTGAATTCATGGATCAGGAACAGCGCATTGCCGCCCTCGCCCGGTCGCACCACGACCAATCCTTCCGGATGTTCGGGCGCTGCGCTGCGCTGACTGAGCAGCGCCGCCAGCGACTCGATACTCGGACGCTGGAACAGCTCCGCCAGCGTCACGGGCTGCCCCGCACGTTGCAGCAGGTTGACCAGACGAATCGCCAGCAGCGAATGCCCGCCCAATTCGAAGAAGTTGTCATGGCGCCCGACCTGATCGACCTTGAGCACCTCGCCCCACACCTGCGCAAGCAAGGTTTCAATTTCGCCTTGCGGTGCTTCGTAGTGGCGGCTAAGCACCGCGTCCAAGCTCGGTGCCGGCAGCGCCTGACGGTCGATCTTGCCGTTTGGGCTCAACGGCAAAACGTCGAGCGCGACAAACGCGCCCGGCACCATGTACTCGGGCAATTGTTCAAGGATGAACGCGCGCAGCATGTCGATAGCCGGTGCAGCGCGGCCGTCGCGCAGAGTGAAATAGGCGACCAGACGCTCGTCGCGCATCAACACCACCGCTTCGCGCACATACGGATGCTGGATCAACCGTGCTTCGATTTCACCGAGTTCCAGACGCAAGCCGTGCAACTTGACCTGGAAGTCGTTGCGCCCGAGGAACTCAAGGTTGCCGTCACCGCGATACCGCACCAGATCGCCAGTGCGGTACAAGCGATCACCGGCCACGAACGGACTGTCGATAAAGCGCTCGGCCTGCATCTGCGGCAGTCCCATGTAACCGCGCGCCACGCCGATGCCGCCAATGTGCAACTGGCCAATGACGCCCAACGGCACCGGTTGGTCATGCGCATCGAGCACATACAGGCGGGTGTTGCAGATGGCTTTGCCGATCGGCAATTCCGACGTTGGCACCGGCATGTGCGGTTCCAGTGTCCATGCCGTGCTGTCGACCGTGGCTTCGGTCGGGCCATATACGTTATGCAGGCGCACCCACGGCAGGTGCTGGCGCACGGCAGCGGCCAGCGCCGCGGTGAGTTCGCCGCCACCACAGAAAATATCGCTGAGGCTGGTGCATTCACTGACCTCCTGCAGTTCAACAAACTGCTGCAACAGCGCCGGCACAAACTTGACCACGGTAATTCGTTGCTGACGAATCACTTGCGCCAGATACGCCGGCTCTCGATGACCGCCCGGCCGTGCCAGCACCAGGCGCACACCGGCCGTCAGCGGCCAGAAGAACTCCCACACCGAGCCATCGAAACTGAACGGCGCTTTCTGCAGCAACGCGCTCTCCGGGGTCGGCGGGCAGATCTGCGATCCCCAATGCATCAGATTGCACAAGCCACGATGTTCGAGCATCACGCCTTTTGGCGTACCGGTCGAACCTGAGGTGTAGATCATGTAGGCCAGATTTGCAGGGGTCAGGCCAGGCACCTGCGGATTGCCCTCCGATTGCGCGTGCCAGCTGCATTGGTCAAAGTCGATCACAGCGACGTCGGTCCCGGCAAACAGCGATCGGGTGGCCGTGTGAACCAGCACTGCCACCGGCGCGCAGTCCTTGAGCATAAAGTCGAGGCGCTCTGCCGGATAAGCCGGATCCAGCGGCACGTAAGCGCCACCGGCCTTGAGAATGCCAAGCAGCCCCACCACCAGATCGAGTCCGCGTTCGACGCACAGCGCCACCCGTGCATCCGGCCCCACGCCCTGCTCGCGCAGGTGATGCGCGAGGCGGTTGGCACGGGCATTCAGCTCGCGATAGGTCAGGCTGTGTTCGCCCGACTGCACGGCGATGGCGTCCGGCTGACGCTGCACCTGCGCTTCGAACAGGCTCTGGACCGGTTGCTCGACCGGGCAATCGACTTGCGTTGCGTTGAAGTCACCGAGCAAGCGCTGCTGTTCATCGGCCGCAAGCAGATTGACCTGCGCCAACACCGCTTGGTCATCGGTGACCAGCGCTTTCAGCAAGCGCTGCAAGTAACCGCTAAAACGCCGCACGGTCGACTCATCGAACAACGCCATGGCGTAGCGCAGCGCACCACGGATGCCTTGCGGGTTTTCGCCGAGGCTCAGCGACAGATCGAACTTCACAAAGTGATTTTCCCCGGCCAGACCTTCCAGCGTCAGACCGCCCAATGCCAAAGCGGGCGCGACGCTGCTGTCCCAACTCACCAGGGTCTGGAACAACGGCGTGTGGGAAAGGCTGCGCACCGGCCGGGTGATTTCCACCACGTGTTCGAACGGCAGATCCTGATGCGCCTGCGCCGCCAGCGTCTGCGCCTTGACCCGCGCCAGCAGCGCCGCACCGGTCAGATCACCTGAGGTATCGACACGCAACGCAAGGGTGTTGACGAACATGCCGATCAACCCTTCGATCTCGGCGCGGGTACGGTTGGCCACCGGCGAGCCAATGACCACATCGGACTGCCCGGACAGGCGCGCAAGCAACATTGCCCAGGCGCTCATGAGCACCATGTACGGCGTCACGCCGTGGCGCTGACACAACGCCTTGAGACCGGCGCTGGTCTGCGCGTCCAGCACTATCTCGACACTCGCACCACGATGATCCTGTTGCGCCGGACGCGGCCGGTCGGTCGGCAGGCTCAACAATGCCGGGGCACCGGCCAGGGTCTGCTGCCAGTAATCGCTCTGGCGCTGCAACACCTCGCCGCTGAGCCAGCGCCGTTGCCATACCGCGTAGTCGGTGTATTGCAGGGCCAGCGGCGGCAGCGGCTCGTCCTCGCCGTGGCTGAACGCCTGATACAACGCCATCAATTCACGAGTCAGCACGCCCATCGACCAACCGTCGGAGATGATGTGGTGCATCGTCAGCAACAGCACATGGTGATCATCGGACAGCCGCACCAGACGTCCGCGAATCAACGGGCCGTCCTGCAAATTGAACGGTCCGCGCGCTTCAGTTTCGACCAGCGTGCGTAAGGCCTCGTCGGTCTGCGGGTGTTGCCGCCAATCCTCCTCAAGCAGCGGCAGGCCAGTGTCGACCGGGGCAATCAGCACCTGCGCTTCATCGTTCAATTGCGCGAAACGACTGCGCAGGCTTTCGTGACGCGCGACGATCCGCGCCAATGCCCGTTGCAGGGCCACAGCGTCGAGTCGGCCGCGCAAATGCAGGCCCAAAGGAATGTTGTAGGCGGTGTTGCCGCCGTCCATCTGCGCGAGGAACCACAAGCGTTGCTGGGCGAACGACAATGGCAGCACCTGATCCCGCGGCGCCGGCAGAATCTCCGGCAAGCGGCTGCGTTCGGCCTGACTCAACACCTCGGCGACTGCCGCCAGTTCCGGGTTGGCAAACAGATCGGCCAGTGCCAGCTCCACACCCAATTGCTGGCGCACCTGGGAGAGCATGCGCATGGCCAGCAATGAATGGCCGCCGAGTTCGAAGAAGTTGTCATGGCGGCCAACCTGTTCGACCTGCAACACCTCGGCCCAGACCTCGGCCAGACTGGCTTCCAGTGGATTGGCCGGTGCCTCGTAGACCCGGCTGAGGAGCGCGTCCTGCGTCGGTGCCGGCAGGGCCTTGCGGTCGATTTTGCCATTGTTGTTCAGCGGCAATTTATCAAGTTGCACCCATGCGGTCGGCACCATGTACTCAGACAATCGTGCCAGCAATTGCGTGTGCAGATCGGCGCTGTCTACAGGTGCATCGTGCACCGTGTAGTAAGCCACCAGACGCGGAGTGTCCTGTCCGTCACGGCGCGCCAGCACCACCGCCTCCTTGATGCCCGGGCAGTTCAGCAAACGGTTTTCGATTTCTCCCAGCTCGATGCGGAAACCACGGATTTTCACCTGATCGTCGTTGCGACCGATGCAATCGAGTTGCCCCGGCGCCAGCCAGCGCGCGAGGTCACCGGTGCGATAGAGCAATGCGCCCGGCGTCTCGCTGAATGGATCGCGGAGGAATTTCTCGGCGGTCAGATCCGGCCGGTTCAAGTAACCCAGCGCGACGCCCTGCCCACCGATGTACAACTCGCCGGTGACGCCCATCGGCACCGGTTGCTGATACGCGTCGAGCACGTACACCTGCGTGTTGCCGATGGGGCCGCCAATCGGCACGCTTTCGGCGTCGTCAGCCACTTCCTGCACTTCGAACGTGGTGGCATAGGTGGTGGTTTCGGTCGGGCCGTAGCAATGCACGATGCGCAATGCCGGAGCCTCGGCCAGTAGCCGGCGGAACGCCGCCGGATCACCACGTTCACCGCCACACAAGAGGATGCGCAAGCCCTTGAGCGCCTGCGCAATCAGTTGCACGTACTGGTTGAACAGCGCGGTGGTGACGAACAGGATTGTCGCGCCACTGGCACGCAGTTCGCGGCCGAAGGCATTCGAATCGAGCAAGGTTTGATGGTCGATGATCACCACACGACCGCCATTGAGCAACGGCCCCCAGATGTCCATGGTGCTCGCATCGAACGCCGGGTTCGAGGCGAAGACCACCCGATCCTGCGCATTGAAATCGGCGTAACCGTTGTTGAGCACCAAGCGGCCGATGCCCCGGTGCGGCTCCATCACGCCTTTCGGCGTGCCGGTGGAACCCGAGGTGTACATGATGTAAGCCAGTGTTTCGGAAGACTGCAGCAGGTTGGGGTTATGCGTCGGCTGGCCGTTAAGGGTCAGCGTGTCGAGATCGATGCGCGGCGCGGCGAAGTCGATGACTTCGCTGCTGAGGGTCAACAGCGCCACTGCCTGACAGTCCTCGACCATGAACGCCTGGCGCTCGCTCGGTGCATTGATGTCCAGCGGCACATAGGCCGCCGCGCATTTGGCAATGGCCAGTTGCGCCACCAGCAACTCCAGCGAACGCGGCAGCAGGATCGCCACGTGGTCGCCCGGTTGCACGCCCTCTTTAACGATCAAATGATGGGCCAGACGGTTGGCCTGAGCGTTCAGCTCAAAGTAGCTCAGCGAATGCACGCCATGCACCGCCGCCACAGCCTTGGGATGCGCGGCGGCCTGATGTTGGAAAATCCCGTGCACGGTCAGCGTTTGCGGGTAGTCACGCGCGGTGGCGTTGAAGTCGCCGAGCAAGCGCTGACGCTCATCCGCCGCCAGCAACGGCACGCTTTCCAGCACCACTTGATCACTGGCAATCATTGCTTCGAGCAGGCGCTCGAAGTAACCGATGTAACGCACAATCGTCGGCGCATCGAACAGCGCCGTGGCGTAGTTCAGCGTGCCACGAATCACCCCGTTGACCTCACCCAGTGTCAGCGTCAGATCAAACTTGGCGACCTCGCCCGGCCCGGCAACGCCCTCCAGGGTCAAATCGCCCAACGCCAGTTGCGGGCCGACGCTGCTGTCCCAGCTCAGCGTGGTCTGGAACAACGGACTGTGCGCCAGACTGCGCAGCGGCCGGGCAATTTCCACCACCTGCTCGAACGGCAGATCCTGATGCGCCTGCGCCGCCAGTGTCTGCGCCTTGACCTGCGCCAGCAGCGCTTCGACGCTCGGTGCACCCGAGGTGTCGATGCGCACGGCGAGCGTATTGACGAACATGCCGATCAGGCCTTCGATTTCGGCGCGGCTGCGGTTGGCCACCGGCGAACCGATCACCACATCCGATTGCCCGGACAGGCGACTCATCAGCATTGCCCAGGCACTCATCAGGGTCATGAACAGGGTCGCGCCGTGACGCTGGCTCAACGCTTTGAGGCCAGTGCTCAAGCGCTCATCCAGCAACACCTCGACATTGCCGCCGGTGTAATCCTGCTGCGCCGGTCGCGGGCGATCGGTGGGCAGGGTCAACAAGGCCGGCGCGCCGTCGAGGGTCTGCTGCCAATAGTCGTTTTGCCGCTGCAGCACTTCACCGCTGAGCCACTGACGTTGCCACACCGCGTAGTCGCCGTATTGCAGGGTCAGTGGCGGCAGCGGATCAGGCTGACCGTGGCTGAACGCTTGATACAACGCCATCAACTCACGGGTCAGCACGCCCATCGACCAGCCGTCGGCGACGATGTGATGCACGGTCAACAGCAACACATGGTGATCGTCGGCCAGGCGCAGCAACCGTCCGCGAATCAACGGATCGTTATGCAGGTCAAATGCTGTCGAGGCTTCCTGCGCCATCAATCCCTGCAAGGTGTGCTCGGCTTGCAAGTCTTGGCGCAGATCTTCCACGCGCAAGAGCAAACCGCTGTCGACCGGGGCAATCGATACCTGCGCGCTGTCGTCGAGGCGGATGAAACGGCTGCGCAGGGTTTCGTGACGGGCAACGATCCGTGCCAGCGCCGCTTGCAGGGCATCGACGTCGAGGTGACCGCGCAGGCGCAAACCGAGAGGGATGTTGTACGCCGAGTTGCCACCCGTCATCTGCGCCAGGAACCACAGGCGCTGTTGGGCAAAGGACATCGGCAACGCTTGATCACGCGGTGCCGGCACAATGTCCGGTAGCACGCTACGCCCGGCGCGGTTCAGTACTTCAGCGACTGCGCTCAGTTGCGCGTCGGCAAACAGATCACTCAGCGCCAGTTCGACCCCGAGGCGCTGACGGATCAGCGAGACCATGCGCATCGCCAACAGTGAATGACCGCCGAGTTCGAAGAAGTGATCGTGACGGCCGACCTGCTCGACTTGCAGCACTTCGGCCCAGATCTGCGCCAGTGCGGTTTCCAGCTCACCTTGTGGCGCCACATATTCGCGGGTCGGCAACGCGGCCAGATCCGGTTTCGGCAATGCTCGGCGATCGACCTTGCCATTGGCGGTCAGCGGCAAAGCCTCGAGCCGGACAAACGCGGCCGGCACCATGTAGTCCGGCAACTGCGTCAGCAGCTGTGCGCGCAACGCGCCCACCGCCAGTGGCTCGGCCCCTGCCTGTTCGGTGAAATAGGCCACCAGTCGCGGTTGACCGGGTTGGTCCTCGCGGGCCAACAGCACCGCTTCGTTGATACCGGGGAGCTGATTGAGGCGGGTCTCGATTTCACCCAGCTCAATGCGCATGCCACGGATTTTTACCTGGTCGTCGTTCCGCCCCAGGTAATCGAGCGAGCCGTCTTCGCGCCAGCGGGCAAGGTCACCGGTGCAGTACATGCGCGCGTTCGGCGTGCGGCTGAACGGGTCGTGCAGGAAGCGTTCGGCAGTCAGATCGGCGCGATTCAGATAACCCCGGGCCACGCCCGCGCCACCGACGTACAACTCGCCCATGACGCCCATTGGCACCGGCCGTTGCTGTTCGTCGAGCAGGTAAACCACCGCGTTCGCCACCGGCTTGCCGATGTGCAATGCCGCGCCAGATTCAATGCGGCCAGAAGTGGCAACCACGGTGGCCTCGGTCGGGCCGTAGTTGTTGATCACGGCGAAGCGCTGGTCGCGGTTGAACTGGCGCAAGCGGTCGCCACCGATCAACAGGGTGCGCAACGTCGGGTGGTCGAAGTTCTGGCTGAACGCGTATTCAGCAATCGGCGTTGGCAGGAAGCTCACGTCCAGTGGTTGCCCGCGCCACCAATCGAGCAGCGCATCGATGTCTTCACTACCGTCGTGCACCGGCGCCAAGTGCAGGGTCGCACCCACACACAGCGCCGGCCAGACTTCCCACGCCATCGCATCGAAGCCAAACCCGGCAAGGCTTGAGGTGTGGCTGCCAGCGCGCAGATCAAACGCTTCGCAGTGCCAGTCGACCAGGTTGGACAGCGTCTGGTGCTCGACCATGACGCCTTTGGGCAACCCCGTCGAACCCGAGGTGTAGATCACGTACGCCAGATGCGCAGCGCTCAGGCCCGGCACCGCAGGGTTGTGCTGCGCCTGGGCCGGCCATACGCACAGGTCGACATCGATCACTGGCACGGTCAGCAGTGGCAGTCTCTCGTGCAGATCGCTTTGCGTGAGCACCGCGACCGGCGCGCTGTCGCCGAGCAGATAGCTGATCCGCTCGGCAGGATGCGCGGGGTCGATCGGCACATAGCCGGCGCCAGCCTTGAGAATAGCCACCAGACCGACCAGCGTATCCAGACCGCGACGGGCGACGATGGCCACCCGATCATCGGGTTTAACGCCCAGTTCGATCAGGTGATGCGCCAACGCATTGGCCTGGCGATTGAGCTGCAGGTAAGTCAGTGGCTGCCCGGCAAACACCGCTGCCACCGCTTGCGGACGCTCGGCGACCTGCGACTCGAAGCGCTGGGCAATCGTCAGCCTGCGCGGGTAATCGGCCTCGGTCGCGTTGAAGTGCACCAGCAACTGTTCGCGCTCCGGTGCCGGGAGGATCGACAACCGATCAAAGCCCGCGTGCGGCGTGTGCTCCAGCGCATCAATCAAGGTTAACAACGCACCCTGCATGTAGCCGCAGATACGCTGCGCATCAATCCCCGACCCGGCCAATACCTTCAGGCAGAAGTATTCGCCGAGATCATCAACGCTGAGGGTCAGGCGATAGTTGCTGTGTTCCTCGGCCTTGAGCAATTGCATACCGTGCCACGCCGCTTGCACCTCGGCGGATATCGGCCCGACCGGGGCGCTGTGACGATAGTTGAGCAGTGTGCTGAACAGCGGCGTACCCGACGGCATGCCGCTGCATTGCTGCACGTGCGCCAGTTGCGCATGTTCATGGGCGAGCAATTGACTCAGACGTTCATGGGTGGCCAGTGCGGCGCCTTTGACGCTGTGAGCGTTCAGCTCGATGCACAGCGGCAAGGTGTTGATGAACACACCCAGCGCGCGCTCGGCGCCTTCACCGCCCTGCAAGCGGCCGAGCAACACCGTGCCGAAGACCACGGCGTCGCGTCCGGACAATTGCCCCAGCACCTGCGCCCAGGCAAGGTGCATCAGGCTGGCGGCGCTGACCCCCAAGCGCCGTGCCTGTTGCCTTACGCTGTGGCTGAGTGTGTTTTCCAGCGTCAACTGCGCTTCCTGCGCGGGGCCGTCCTGGGTCAGATTCTGGCCGTACGGCAGGGTCGGCTCATCGATCGCGCCGAGCATTTCGCGGAAGAAGCTTTGGTGCTCTTGCGCGCTCAGCCCGGCGCGGGTGTGCGCCACGTAGTTGCGATACGGCACCGGCTCGCTCAGTTGCCCGGCGTTGCCCAGCAGAAACGCCTGCATTTCGTGCTGCAACACCTCGAGCGCCACGTGATCCATGACCAAATGATGGAACAGCAACAACGCCACCACCCGTTGATTGACAGCATCACGGCTGTACACCACGCGCATCAGCGGTGCCTCGGTGACGGGCATGCGGTAGTTATCGATGGTGAAGCGGTCACGCAACTGGCTCAGCGCATCGCCCGCCTCGGCATCAAGCAGCAAAGACTCGCAGCTCAGCGAAGCCTGACGCCAGACCACTTGCACCGGCTCATCCAGACCCTCCCAGAACAGCGAAGTACGCAGAATGTCATGGCGCTCGATCACCCGTTGCAGTGCCTCGGTGAAGGCCTGCAAACGCTGTTCATCGGCAAAGGCAAACTGCGCCTGCAGCACATACGGATCACCCTGCGCAGCCGACAGATGATGGAACAGGATACCGGTCTGCAACGGCGCCAGCGGGTAGATGTCCTGAACATTGCGCGCACCACCGGGGATACTCGCAACGATGCGGTCAATCGTCGCTTGATCCAGCATCACCAGTGGCAACAAATCAGGCGTGATGCGCGTGCAGTCCGCCGGAACAAGATTTGCTGGCACCACCGCATCGGGTTCCCCGCCAACCGCCGCGGCCAGTGCGGCCAGCGTCGGCTGGTTGAACAGCACGCGAATATCCGCCGACAGCCCGGCCCGGCGCATGCGCGCGACCAGATTGACCGCCAGCAGCGAGTGGCCGCCCAGCTCGAAGAAATGATCAAAGCGCCCGACCCGCTCCACCTTCAGCAGCTCTGCCCAGATACCGGCAATGACCGTTTCAACTTCACCGATCGGCGCTTCGTACGCGCGGGTCAACAGTGCGGTCTGGTCGGGAGCCGGCAAGGCCTGGCGATCCAGTTTGCCGTTGGGGCTCAGGGGCAAGGCCTGCAAATGCACAAACACGGCAGGCACCATGTAATCCGGCAGATGCGTGAGCAATTGGCTGCGTAGCTGCTCGGTATCCACTAGCTCGCCGCTATAATATGCCACCAGCCGCTGATCGCCCGGCACGTCTTCACGGGCCAGAACCGCCGCTTCACGCACGCCGTCGAGGCGCGTCAGATGCGCCTGAATCTCGCCCAGTTCAATCCGCAAACCACGGATCTTGACCTGATCGTCGTTGCGCCCGAGGTACTCGATATTGCCATCGGCCAGATACCGCGCGACGTCGCCGGTGCGGTACAAACGCGCGCCAGGCTGATCGCTGAACGGATCGTCGAGGAAGCGTTCGGCCGTCAGCTCAGGCCGATTCAGATAACCTCGCGCCACCTGCACCCCGCCGAGATACATCTCGCCGACCACACCCAATGGCGTCGTTTGCCGATGAGCATCGAGGATGTACACGCGGGTGTTGCACAGTGGTTTGCCAATCGGCGGCGCGCCTTGCGGCACCGGTGCATGCGGTTCCAGCGTCCACACCGTGCTGTCGACGGTGGCTTCGGTCGGGCCATACACGTTGTGCAGGCGTACCTGCGGCAGACGCTCGCGGACGCTGCGCACCAACGCGGCGGTCAGCTCACCGCCACCACAGAACACATCGGAAAGACTGCTGCACTCGCCGACCTCTTCCACTTCAAGGAATTGCTGCAATAGCGCCGGCACGAACTGGACGACATTGACCTGTTGCTCACGAATCAGCTGCACCAGCGCGGCCGGATCGCGGTGATCGTCCGGGCCGGCGAGAACCAGGCGCATGCCGCAGCTCAACGGCCAGAACAGCTCCCATACCGAGGCGTCGAAACTGAACGGGGTTTTCTGCAGCAGCGCGGCGCCGGTAGAAAGCGGGCACAGCCCGGCGCTCCAGTGCAGCAGATTGCCCAGGTTACGGTGCTCGACCATTACGCCTTTCGGCGTGCCAGTGGAGCCGGAGGTGTAAATCACATAGGCCGGATTCGCCGCGCTCAAGTCCGGCACCTGCGGATTGTTCTGCGCAAGGTCTCGCCAGCTGCACTGGTCGAAATCGACCCGCACGCCCGCCCACTCGCCGATCAGCGCACGCGTCGGCGCATGCACCAGCACCGCCACGGGCGCGCTGTCCTCAAGCATGTAGGCCAGACGCTCGGCGGGATAGCTCGGATCGAGCGGCACATAAGCGCCACCAGCCTTGAGAATCGCCAGTAGACCGATCAACAACTCAGGGCCGCGCTCGACGCAGATCGCCACCCGTGAATCGCGATCCACACCGCACCGGCGCAGGTAATGGGCGAGCTGGTTGGCGCGGCGGTTCAACTCGGCGTAGCTCAAACGCAGCTCACCGGCCACCACGGCATCAGCGTCAGGCGTGCGCAACACCTGCGCTTCGAAGCGGCCGTGAACGGTCTGTTCGAGATCGTGGTTGACGGTGGTTGCATTCAGATCAACCAGCAGATGCTGACGCTCGTCGTCGGCCAACAACGCCACCTGTTCCAGCACCGCTTGGTCGTTGCTGACCATCGCCTGCAACAGGCGCTGGAAGTAACCGACATAGCGCTCGATGGTCGTCTCATCGAACAAGGCAATCGCGTACTCCAGCACACCGCGAATCCCGCCCGGCGCCTCCGCCAACGTCAGGGATAGATCGAATTTGGCAAAGTGGCTCGGCTCGGCGACGCTTTCCAACGTCAGCTCGCCCAGGCTCAGGCTGGCGCCGTGGCCGCTGTCCCAACTGAACATCGCTTGAAACAAAGGGCTGTGCGCCATGCTGCGCGCAGGCTTGGTGATTTCCACCACTTGCTCGAAGGGTAGATCCTGATGCGCCTGCGCCTCCAGCGTTCGCGCCTTGACCCGCGCCAACAGCGCCTCGCTGCTCAACTCGCCCGAAGTATCGATACGCAGCGCCAGGGTGTTGACGAACATGCCGATCAGGCCTTCGATCTCGGCGCGGGTACGGTTGGCCACCGGCGAACCGATGACCACTTCCGATTGCCCGGACAAACGACTCAACAGACTCGCCCAGGCACTGAGCAGGAGCATGTACATCGTCACGCCGTGACGCTGGGCCAAAGCCTTGAGCCCGGCGCTGAGGCGTTCGTCGAGCACCACGTCAACGGTGTTGCCGGCGTAATCCTGCTGTGCCGGGCGCCCGCGGTCAGTCGGCAGGGTCAGCAGCGCTGGCGCACCCGCCAGGGTCTGTTGCCAGTATTCACTTTGGCGCTGCAACACCTCACCACTGAGCCAGCGTCGCTGCCACACCGCGTAATCGCTGTATTGCAACGCCAGGGGCGGCAGCGGATCCGGCTGACCGAGGCTGAACGCCTGATACAACGCCATCAGTTCGCGGGTTAGAACCCCCATCGACCAGCCATCGGAGATGATGTGGTGCAGGGTCAGCAGCAACACATGATGATCATCGGCGAGGCGCACCAACCGCCCGCGAATCAGCGCATCATCCTGCAAGTCGAACGGCCCCGAGGCTTCGCCCTGAATCAGCGCCGCCAGGGTCTCGTCGGCTTGCGGGTGCTGGCGCAGGTCTTCAACGCGCAGCAGCAGACCGCTGTCGATCGGAGCGATCAGCACTTGCGCTTCGTCATTGAACTGGGCAAAACGGCTGCGCAGGGTTTCATGCCGCGCAACGATGCGCGCCAACGCCTGTTGCAGGGCCGGCTCATTCAGCCGGCCGCGCAGGCGCAGGCCGATAGGGATGTTGTACGCGGTGTTGGCGCCTTCCATCTGTGCGAGAAACCACAAGCGTTGCTGAGCGAACGACAGCGGCAAGGCGCCGTCACGGGCCACCGCGACAATCTCCGGTTGCGTGCTGCGCCCGGCCTGCGCTACCGCCTCGGCAACCGCGGCCAGCTCGGCGTTGGCAAACAGATCGCCCAGTGCTAGCTCCACGCCAAGGCGCTGGCGAACCTGGGACACCATGCGCATGGCCAATAGCGAGTGACCGCCGAGTTCGAAGAAATGATCCTGGCGCCCTACTCGCTCGACTTGCAGCACCTGCGCCCAGATCTGCGCCAAGGCGCTTTCCAGTTCATTGTGCGGTGCCTCGTATTCACGGGTGAACAGCGCGGCACGCTCAGGTTTCGGCAAGGCCTTGCGGTCGACCTTGCCATTGGCGGTCAACGACAATGCGTCGAGTTTGACGAAGGCCACCGGCACCATGTACTCCGGCAACTGGCTCAACAGGTGCGCGCGCAACTCGGCCACGGCCAGCGGTTCGACCTGGCTCTGCTCGGTGAAATACGCCACCAGACGCGGCTGACCGGGTTCATCCTCGCGCGCCAGCAACACCGCTTCCTGAATGCCGGGCAACTGGTTGAGGCGGGTTTCGATTTCGCCGAGTTCGATGCGCACGCCACGGATTTTCACCTGATCGTCGTTACGCCCCAGATACTCGAGCGTGCCGTCGGCACGCCAGCGTGCGAGATCGCCGGTGCGGTACATGCGCGCATTCGGCAAGGCGCTGAACGGGTCATGGAGAAAGCGCTCGGCGCTCAGGTCGGCACGGTTCAAATAACCGCGGGCGACCCCGGCGCCGCCCACATACAACTCGCCCATGACGCCAATCGGCACCGGCCGCTGCTGTTCATCGAGCAGGTACACCGTGGCGTTGGTCACCGGTTTGCCGATGTGCAAGGCATCGCCTGCCTCGATGCGCCCAGAAGTGGCGACCACGGTGGCCTCGGTCGGGCCGTAGTTGTTGATCACGTCGAATTGCTGGTTGCGGCTGAACTGGCGCAAGCGGTCGCCACCGATCAACAGCGTGCGCAGCGTCGGGTGTTCGAGGTTCTGGCTGAAGGCGTATTCGGCGACGGGTGTCGGCAGGAAACTCACGTCCAGCGGCTGTGCGCGCCACCAGTCGAGCAGCGCATCGATATCCTCGCTGCCCTCGTGAGTCGGTGCCAGATGCAGGGTCGCGCCGGCACACAACGCCGGCCAGACTTCCCAGGCCATGGCGTCGAAACCGAACCCGGCAAGGCTTGAAGTGTGGCGCCCGGCGCACAGGTCAAACGCGCTGCAATGCCAGTCGACCAGATTCGACAAGGCGCGGTGTTCGACCATCACGCCTTTGGGCAGGCCGGTGGAGCCGGAGGTGTAGATCACGTAGGCCAGATGCGCGACGGTCAGGCCCGATACCTGCGGGTCAAGGGTCTCGCTCAGCGGCCAGGTCAGCGGATCGAGATCGATCACCGGCACCTGCAGCGCCGGCAAGCGGTCCCGCAGATTATTCTGGGTGAGCACGGCGACGGGGGCGCTATCGCTGAGCAAGTAGTGCAGACGCTCGGCCGGGTGCGCCGGGTCGACGGGTACATAACCGGCGCCTGCCTTCAAAATGGCGACCAGCCCGACCAGCGTATCGAGGCTACGGCGGGCGACGATGGCGACGCGATCATCAGGCTTCACACCCAGTTCGATCAGATGATGGGCCAGCGCATTGGCATGCCGGTTGAGTTCGGCATAACTCAATTGCTCACCGAGGTATTGCGCAGCCACGGCTTCGGGCCGCTGCGCCACTTGCGCCTCGAAACGCTGGGCAATGGTCAATGTTGCCGGGTAGTCGGCGTGAGTGGCATTGAACGCCAACAGCACCTGCTCGCGCTCGGCCGCCGGCAGAATCGGCAACTGGTTGATTGCGGTATCGGGCGCCTGCTCCAGCGCCAGCACCAGACTTTCCAGGGCGCAGTGCAGGTAATCGCAGATACGCTGTGGATCGACCTCGGTGGTGGCCAGCAAGGTCAGGCTGAACGCATCGCCGAAATCATCGACGCTCAGGGTCAGCGGATAGTTGGTGCGTTCTTCGGAGCTGATCGTGCTGATGCCTTCCCACGCGGCCAATGTTTCGGCGCTGGCCGTTGCTGCCGTGTGGCTGTGACGGTAATTGAGCAAGGCACTGAACAACGGCGTCGGCGCGACCACGCCACTGCAACGCTGGGCCAGCGCCAGCGGCGCGTGTTCGTGGCGCATCAATGTGGTCAGGCGTTTGTGCGTCGCCTCCACCGCCGCACGTACGCCTTGAGCATCGACATCGACCCGCAACGGTAAGGTGTTGATGAAAATTCCCAGCGCCCGTTCGGTGGCTTCGGCGCCCTGCATACGGCCCATCAGCACCGTACCGAAGACCACATTCTGCTTGCCGGTGAGCACCGCCAGTACCTGCGCCCAGCCCAGGTGAAACAGGCTCGCGGCACTTACGCCGAGCTGCCGCGCTTGTGTGCGCAAACGCTGGCCGAGCAGCGGGTTGATCGGCTGGCTCAGCTCGGCGATACCGAGGCCGTCGCCCTGCACATCCTGCAAACCGTAGGGCAGCGTCGGTTCGGCGATATCAGCGAGCATGTCGCGGAAAAAGCTCTCGTGTTCGGCTTCGCTGATGCCCAGCCGCGCTTGTGCCACGTAATTGCGAAACGGCACCGGGCGGCCGAGCGTTTGATCCTGGCCGGTGAGGCAGGCGAGCAGTTCGTGACGCACCACATCGAGCGCCGAGTGGTCCAGGGCCATGTGATGGAACAGCAACGTCGCGACCACGCGCTGAGCCTCCTCGTCCCATGCGTAGGCCAGACGCATCATCGGTGCATGCCGGACGTCGAGACGGAAATGTCGCGCATCGAAGCGCTCGTGCAGTTGCTGCAGCGCATCGCTTCCGTCGTCGCGCAGCACGACCTCTTCCAACGGCAGTTGCGCTTGGCGCCAGACCACTTGCAGCGGTACGTCCAGCCCTTCCCAATGCACCGCAGTGCGCAGGATATCGTGGCGATCGATGACCTTTTGCAACGCTTGCGCAAAGTCCTGCAGACGCTCACGGCTGCTGAACGCAAAGTACGATTGCATGACGTACGGATCGCCCTGCTCGTTGCTCGCGTGGTGATAGAGAATGCCTTCCTGCAGCGGCGCCAGTGGGTAGATGTCCTGCACATTGGCGGCCCCGCCCGGTACCTCGGCGAGCAAGCGGTCGAGGGTCGGCTGATCCACTTCGGCCAGGGTCACCATCGCCGGCGTGATGTGCGAGCTGCCGGGAAGAATGCCGTTGGCCGGAGCGTCGATCTGGCCGACGCGGGTTGCCGAGTATTGGCCGGCCTTGATCAGTTCAATCAGCGCCGGTTTATGCTCGCGCAGCGCGGCCAGCAACGCCGGATCGCTCAATGCCTGCTTGTTGCCATTGACGCGCAATTGCTCATCGGTCACCGCCAACTGAATGTCTTTTGCCTTCAGGGTTGCCAACAGTTCGAGCACATTCACAGGACGATCTCCATTCTTTCCGTAATTGCGGCGTAGCCGGCCAGGGTCGGTTGTTCGAACAACGCCCTGACATCGGCTTCCATGCCTTCCTGACGCAACCGGCCGATCAGACTGACCGCCAGTAATGAGTGACCACCCAGTTCAAAGAAATGGTCGTGACGCCCTACCCGTTCGACGTTGAGCAGTTCGGCCCAGAGCCGTGCGAGGGTGATTTCGACTTCACCGACCGGGGCTTCGTATTCGCGGGTTTTCAGCGATTGCTGATCCGGCGCCGGCAAGGCCTTGCGGTCGAGCTTGCCGTTGGGGCTCAGCGGCAAAGCGGCGAGATGCACGAACACGGCGGGCACCATGTAGTCCGGCAAGTGTTCGAGCAAATGACTGCGCAGCACATCGATTTCCAAACGCTCACCGGTGTAATACGCGACCAGACGTTTGTCGCCCGGCACGTCTTCACGGGCCACCACCGCCGCTTCTTGCACGCCGTGGATCTGGGTCAGGCGTGCCTGAATTTCGCCCAGCTCAATACGCAGACCGCGGATCTTCACCTGATCATCGTTACGCCCCAGATACTCGATGTTGCCGTCCGGCCGATACCGCGCGACGTCGCCGGTGCGGTACATGCGCCCGTTGGGCTGGAACGGATCGTTGAGGAAGCGCTCGGCAGTCAGTTCAGGCCGGTTCAGATAACCGCGCGCCACCTGTACACCAGCGATAAACAACTCGCCGATCACGCCTTGCGGCACCGGTTGCTGTTGCGCATCGAGGATGTACATCCGGGTGTTGGCGATCGGTTTGCCGATCGGTGTGTTGTCCGGGGTCTGCTCGATGGAGCCGGCGCAATCCCAAGCGGTGACGTCGACGGCCGCTTCGGTCGGGCCGTAGAGGTTGTGCAACTGGCTGCCCGGACATTGCAGCTTGAAGCGTCGCACCAGACTGCCCGGCAACGCCTCACCGCTGCACATCACCTGGCGCAGGCTGTCGCAGCGTGTGGTGTCGCTGTTGGCGAGGAACACGTCGAGCATCGACGGCACAAAGTGCAGCGTGGTGATGTTTTCGCGCTCGATTACATCGCTGAGGTATTGCGGATCCTTGTGTCCGTCGGGCCGCGCCATGACCAGACGCGCGCCGGTCATCAGCGGCCAGAAGAATTCCCACACCGACACGTCGAAACTGAACGGGGTTTTCTGCAATACCGAATCGGCAGCGGTCAGCTGATAGGCGTCCTGCATCCACAGCAAGCGGTTGACCACACCGGCGTGTTCGTTGACCACGCCCTTTGGCTGACCGGTGGAGCCGGAGGTGTAGATCACGTAGGCACTGTGTTGTGGCGTCAGCGCCGCGATTTGCGGATTGTCGGCAGGCAAGAATTGCCAGGTGTTCTCGTCAAGATCGACCACTGCCGCTTTGACATCCCCTAGCAGCCCGCTAGTAGCCCCGTGCACCAACACCACAGCCGGCGCGCTGTCCTCAAGCATGTAGGCCAGGCGCTCCGGCGGATAGGCCGGGTCCAGCGGCACATAACCGGCACCGGCCTTGTTGATCGCCAGCAGACCGATGACCATTTCCAGGCTGCGTTCGACGCAGATTGCCACCCGCGAATCCACTTTCACGCCGAGGCTGATCAAGTGCCCGGCCAGGCGGTTGGCGCGTTCGTTCAACTGCGTGTAGCTCAATGCCTGTTCGCCGGCGACGACGGCGACAGCCTGTGGCGTACGCCGCACCTGCGCTTCGAACAAGCCGTGCAGCGTCTGCTGCAAATCGTAATCGACGTCGGTGTCGTTGAGGCCGAACAGCAACGTCTGCCGTTCTTCGTCCGACAACACCGTCAGGCGATTCAACGCTTGTTGTGGTGTGTGCTCCAAGGCTTCAACCAGTGCGATCAGCGCGTTGTGCATGTACTGGCCGATACGTGCCGCACCAATGCGCGACGGTGTCATCACCGTCAGTTCGAAACCGCTGCCAAGATCGTCGACGTTAAGGGTCAACGGGTAATTGGTGCGTTCCTCGCCGGCAAGGGATTCGATGCCTTGCCAGCCATCACGCGCGGCGTTTTCTCGGGCCTCACTGTCGCTGTGCCGATAGTTGAGCATTGCACTGAACAGTGGCGACGGCGCCGCGACACCGCTGCAACGCTGGGCCAGCGCCAGCGAAGCATGTTCGTGGGCCAACAGCGCACTGAGCCGCGCATGGGTGGCCTTGACCCCGGCGCGCACGTTGCTTTCGTCAACATCCACACGCAATGGCAAGGTGTTGATGAACATGCCCAACCCGCGATCCGCGCCCGCACCGCCCTGCATGCGCCCCAGCAACACCGTACCGAAAACAACCCGCTCCTGACCGGACGTTGCCGCCAGCACTTGCGCCCAGGCGAGATGGAACAGGCTGGCGACGCTGACGCCGAGCAACCGTGCCTGACTTCGCAGGCGCTGCGCCACCGCTATTGGCAGCGGCTGGCAGACTTCCTCGATGTCATTACCGTCGCCATGCACATCCTGCAAGCCAAACGGTAGCGTCGGTTCGTCGATGTCGCCGAGCATCTCGCGGAAGAGCGCTTCGTGCTCTTGTTCGCTCACGCCAAGACGGGTCTGCGCGACATAATTGCGATACGGCACCGCAGCCACCGGCAACTGCTCATCGCCCTGCAAAATCGCCTGCATTTCTTCGCTGACCACCGCCAGCGCGGTGTGGTCCATGGCGATGTGGTGGAACAACAGCATAGCGACGACGCGCTGATTGTCGGGGTCGAGGGCATACACCAAACGCAGCAGCGGTGCCTGATCCAAGTCCAGACGCCAGTGCCGTGCATCGAAGCGTGCCCGCAGTTGATCGATGGCCTCGCCCTGCGCAGGCTCCAGCACCACGGCTTGAACCGGCAGCTCGGCCTGACGCCTGACCACTTGCACCGGCGCCGCAAGGCCTTGCCAGACTATCGAAGTGCGCAGGATGTCGTGGCGCGTCATGACCTGACGCAGCGCCGCGGCGAACCCTTGGAAACGCTCGAGGCTGTCGAATGCCAGACACGATTGCAGCAGGTACGGATCGCCTTTCACGGCGCTGAGGTGGTGATACAGAATCCCTTCCTGCAACGGAGCCAGCGGATAAATATCCTGCACGTTGGCCGCGCCACCCGGCACCGTGGCGACGATGCGTTCGATACTGGACTGATCCAGTTGCACCAGTGGCAGCATGTCCGGGGTGATGTGCGTGCAATCGTCGGGAATCAGATTGTCCGGCACGGCGACCTCGCGCCCACTGCCCACCGACGCTCCCAGCGCAGCCAATGTCGGTTGACTGAACAGCACGCGCACATCGGTGCTCAGATCGACCTGACGCATGCGTTCGATCAGCGTCACCGCCAGCAATGAATGCCCGCCCAACTCAAAGAAGTTGTCGTGGCGGCCGACCTGTTCAACATTCAAGACGTCCGACCAGATCTGCGCCAGCGCGATTTCCACCGAACCTTGTGGCGCGGCATATTCGCGGCTCAGCCACGCCGTTTGATCCGGCTCCGGCAACGCCTTGCGGTCGAGTTTGCCGTTGGCGGTCAGCGGCAGTGCTGGCAGACGCACGTAAGCGGCGGGCACCAGCGCTTGCGGCAACTGCGCTTGCAGATGACTGCGCAAATCCTCGATCTCGACGTTCAAACATTCGGTAAACCACGCCAGCAACTGGCCGTCGCGCACCAGTACCACGCAATCCTGCACGGCAGCGTGACCACTCAGCGCCGCTTCGATTTCGCCCAGCTCGATGCGCACGCCGCGCAGTTTGACCTGATCATCATTGCGCCCCAGGTATTCGACGCTGCCGTCAGCCAGCCAACGTGCGAGGTCGCCGGTGCGGTACATGCGCGCCTGCGGTTCGTCGCTGAACGGGTCGTCGAGGAAGCGTTCGGCAGTCAGCTCGGGGCGATGCAGATAACCGCGCGCCACGCCGGCACCGCCGACATACAACTCTCCCGCAACGCCGACCGGTACGGGTAGCTGCTGGTCGTCGAGCAGGTAAATCTTCGCGTTGGCCATCGGCCGACCGATATGCAGCACTTGCCCGGCCTCGACTGCGCCAGAGGTGGCGACCACCGTCGCTTCGGTCGGGCCGTAGTTATTGATCACCGCAAACGTCTGCTCGCGGGGGAACTGGCGCAGTTTGTCGCCACCGATCAACAGTGTGCGCAAGGTCGGGTGGCCGAGGTCGCGACTGAACGCATATTCAGCCACCGGCGTCGGCAGGAAACTCACCTGCAACGGCTGCGCACGCCACCATTCCAGCAACTCATCGAGGTGCTCGTTGCTCACCGTTTGCGGCGGCAGGTGCAGGGTCGCGCCGACACACAACGCCGACCAGACTTCCCACGCCATCGCATCAAAACCGAAACCGGCGACGCTCGATGTGTGGCTGCCTGCACGCAGGTCAAAGGCCTCGCAGTGCCAGTGCACCAGGTTCTCCAGCGTCGCGTGTTCGACCATTACACCTTTCGGCTGGCCGGTGGAGCCGGAGGTGTAGATCACATAGGCAAGATGCGCCGGGGTCAGCGTCGACAGTTGCGGATTGCTCTCGGACAACTGCTGCCAAGTGGGAATGTCCAGATCAATCAGCGGCACGGCGCCAAGCAAACCAGCCGTCGACGCCTGCGCCAGCACCGCCATCGGCGCGCTGTCCTGCAACAGATAGGCGATGCGTTCTGCCGGGTACGCCGGATCGACCGGCACATAACCGGCCCCAGCCTTGAGGATCGCCAGCAACGCGACGAGCATGTCCGGGCTGCGGCGCAGGCAAACGGCGACGCGGTCATCGGGCTGCACGCCGAGCCCGAGCAAGTGATGGGCCAAGCGATTGGCGCGCTGATTGAGCTGCGCGTAGGTCAGGTGCTGCGTGCCCTGCACCACTGCCACCGCATCCGGCTGCTGCTCGGCCTGAACCTCGACCAAGCGCTGAATCGTCGCGCCACGCGGATAGGCTGCTGAGTGCTGGTTGAAGCCGACCAGCAAGTGTTCGTATTCCGCTACCGAGAGCACCGGCAGCCGGTTGAGCGGACGTTGCGGCACCTCTTCCAGCGCCGTCACCAGATGTTCCAGTGCGGTGTGCATGTAACTGCAAATCCGTTGCGCACCGATCTCGGCGAGCGCCAGCACGTCGAGGACAAAACCTTCGCCCAGATCATCCACCGACAGCGTCAGCGGATAATTGCTGCGCTCCTCGCCACCGAGCATGCGCACGCCCTGCCAGATGCCCTGACCGTCGCGCGCCTGCTGCTCGGCGGCACTGTGTCGATAGTTGAGCAACGCGCTGAACAGCGGCGCCGAGCCGGCCATGGCACTGCACCGCTGGGCCAGCGCCAACGAGGCGTGTTCATGACCCAAAAGCGCTGTCAGCCGCGCATGAGTAGTTTTCACCCCGGCGCGCACGCCTTCAGCTAGATCAACCCGCAGCGGCAAGGTGTTGATGAACACCCCGAGTGTCCGGTCGGCGCCCTCACCGCCCTGCATGCGCCCCATCAACACGGTGCCGAAGACCACGTCGCGGCGGCCGGAGACCACACCCAGCACCTGCGCCCAGGCCATGTGCATCAGGCTCGCCGGGCTGACACCCAACTGCCGCGCCTGTTCGCGCAGGCGCAGATTGAGCGCCGCATCGACCGGTTGCAGCGCTTCTTCGATGCCACGTCCGTCGCCCTGGACATCCTGCAGACCGAAGGGCAAGGTCGGCTCGTCGATATCGCCAAGCATCTCGCGGAAGAACGCTTCGTGCGCCTGCTCATCGGCGCCCAAGCGGGCCTGCGCCACGTAGTTGCGGTACGGCATCGGCGGCGTCAGCGTGTCGAGTTGGTCGAACATCAACGCGTGCATTTCCCGACCGATCACGTCCATGGCGGTGTGGTCGAGAATCGAGTGATGGAACAGCACAATGGCGACGACTTGCTGTTGCGCCGGATCCTCGGCGTAGACCATGCGGATCAGCGGTGCCTGATTCAGATCGAGGCGATAATGCCGGGCATCGAAACGCGCGTGCAACTGTTCGAGAATATCGCCGTCCTGCGCATCAAGCGGCACTTGCTGCAGGACCATCTGCGCTTCGCGCCAAACCACCTGCTGCGGGCTCGGCAAGCCTTCCCAGACCACGCTGGTGCGCAGAATGTCGTGGCGGGCGATGACCTGCTGCAAATGCGTGGCGAAGGTTTGTAAACGTTCGAGACGGTCGAAAGCCAGACGCGATTGCAGCAAGTACGGATCACCCTGCTCAGCACTGAGATGGTGATAAAGAATGCCTTCCTGCAACGGTGCCAGCGGGTAGATATCCTGCACATTGGCAGCACCGCCCGGTACCGTCGCGACAATACGATCAATGCTGGCCTGATCCAGCGTCGTCAGGGTAAGCATGTCCGGAGTGATGTATGTGCAATCGGCCGCAATCAGATTGGCCGGCACTGCGATCTCCCGTCCACTGCCCAAGGCACGCGCCAGCGCGGCAAGGCTCGGTTGATTGAACAGCACCCGCACATCGGCGTTCAGACCGGCCTGACGCATGCGTTCGATCAGGCTCACTGCCAACAGCGAATGGCCGCCGAGTTCGAAGAAGTTGTCGTGACGGCCGATCTGTTCGATGTTCAGAACATCGGCCCAGATTCGCGCCAACGCCGTTTCGACCGGGCCTTGTGGTGCTTCATATTCACGGCTGAGCCACGCGTCCTGATCCGGCTCGGGCAAGGCCTTGCGATCGAGTTTGCCGTGGGCCGTGAGCGGCAGGCTATCCATGCGCACGTACGCCGCCGGCACCAAAGTGTCCGGCAATCGTGCTTGCAGGTGGCGGTGCAAATCGCCGATCTCGACAGACTCGATTGCGGTGAACCAGGCGACCAGACGCCCGTCGCGTACCAGTACCACGCATTCGCGGACCGCGTCATGAGCGCTCAACGCGGCTTCGATTTCGCCGAGTTCAATGCGTACACCGCGCAATTTCACCTGATCATCGTTACGTCCCAGGTATTCGATATTGCCGTCGTCCAGCCAGCGCGCGAGGTCGCCGGTGCGGTACATGCGTGCGTGCGGCTCGTCACTGAACGGGTCGTCGAGAAATTGTGCAGCGGTCAGTTCCGGACGATTCAGATAACCCCGTGCAACGCCGGCGCCGCCGACATACAACTCGCCTTGCACACCGGTCGGCACTGGCTGCTGCTGGCGGTCCAGCAGATAAATCCGCGCATTGGCGATCGGCCGGCCGATGTGCAAAACCCGCCCGGGCTCGATGCGCCCGGACGTCGCCACCACCGTGGCTTCGGTCGGGCCGTAGTTATTGATTACATCGAACGTCTGATCACGGGGGAACTGGCGCAACTTGTCGCCACCGATCAGCAGCGTGCGCAGGGTCGGATGGCCCAGCTCGCGACTGAATGCGTATTCGGCGACCGGGGTCGGCAGAAAGCTCACCTGCAACGGCTGCGCGCGCCACCACTCGAGCAATTCATCGAGGTGTTCATTTTTGATCGAGGGCGGTGGCAGATGCACGGTCGCGCCGACGCACAGCGCCGGCCAGACTTCCCAGGCCATGGCATCGAAACCGCAACCGGCGACGCTGGCGGTGTGGCTGCCGGCGTGCAGATCGAAGGCTTCAGCGTGCCAGTGCACAAGGTTTTCCAGGGTGCGGTGCTCGACCATCACGCCTTTTGGCTGCCCGGTGGAGCCCGAGGTGTAGATCACGTAGGCCAGATTCGCCGGGGTCAGCCCCGGCCGTTGCGGGTTGTTATCAGGCAGGTGGCGCCAGTCGCTGGCGTCCAGATCAATCACCGGTACTGCGCCGAGCAGGCCGCGCGTCGATGCCTGCGCCAGGACGGCGATCGGGTCACTGTCCTGCAACAGGTAGGCAATGCGCTCTGCCGGATAATCCGCATCGATCGGCACGTAACCCGCGCCGGCCTTGAGAATCGCCAGCATTGCAACGAGCATGTCCGGGCCGCGACGCAGGCACATTGCGACACGGTCATCGGCTTGTACGCCGAGACCGATCAAGTGATGGGCCAGACGATTGGCGCGCTGATTCAGCTCGCCGTAATTAAGCTTTTGCTCACCCTGCACCACCGCCAGCGCCTCGGAATGCGCCAAGACTTGCGTCTCGAACAAGCGCTGCACGGTTTGCGCTGGCGGGTATTCCCGACCGCTGATGTTGAAGCCGACCAGCACCCGTTGCCGCTCGCTTGGCGACACGATCGACAGCTGCTGCAACGGCGCCTGCGGCGTGTACTCCAGCGCCGTCACCAGACTGTGCAACGCGGTTTGCAAGTAATCGCAGATCCGCGCACCGTCCACCTGCGGCACCGCTTGCACGTTCAAGCGGAAACCTTCGCCGAGGTCGTCGACACTGACCACCAGCGGATAATTGCTGCGCTCGCGCGAGCTGAGAATCTGCACGCCATCCCACGCTACAGCGGCCGACTCGGGTGCACTGTGGCGGTAGTTGAGCAAGGTGCTGAACAGCGCCTGCGAACCGGCGACACCGCTGCAACGCTGGGCCAGCGCCAGCGAGGCTTGCTCATGGCCGAGCAACTGCGCCAGGCGCGCATGGGTGGCACGCACACCGCTCTCTACCGAATCCGCCCCGACGCTGACGCGCAGCGGCAAGGTGTTGATGAACATGCCCAGCGCCCGATCAGCGCCCTCTCCACCTTGCATGCGCCCGAGCAAAACGGTGCCGAACACTACGTCTTGCTGGACGGACACCTGCGCCAACACCTGAGCCCAGGCCTGATGCACCAGACTCGCCACGCTGACACCCAGCCGCCGCGACTGCTCGCGCAGACGTTGGCCGAGGCCGGCGTCCAGCTCTGATTGGCTATCGAGGATGGCGCTGCCGTCGCCGTGCACGTCCTGCAAACCGAAGGCCACGGTGGGTTCGTCAATGTCAGCAAGCATCTCGCGGAAGAAGACTTCATGAGCCTGATCATCGGCACCGAGCCGCGCCTGCGCGACGAAATTACGGTACTGCACCGGCCGCGGCAGTTCGCTGCTGCGGCCGAGCATGACGTCGCTCATTTCCGCCACCAGCACGTCCAGCGCCGTGTGATCGAGGACGATATGGTGCATCAGGAGAATGCCGATCCAGCGGTTGTGCGACTGATCTTCGGTGTAGACAAAGCGCATCAGCGGCGCGCGATTGAGGTCCAGACGATAGCGGCGTGGATCGAAACGCGCCTGCATCTGCTCGAGCACGTCGCCGTCGAGTTCATCGGCATCGACGCGTTCCAGCGCCAGTGGCGCTTCACGACAGACCACTTGTACGGCTTCTTCGAGCCCCTCCCAAACGATGCCGGTGCGCAGAATGTCATGGCGTTTGATCACGCCGTTCAAGGCTCGAACAAAGTCTTTGATCTGCGCCAGTCCGTCGAAAGCGAATTGCGCCTGCAACACATACGGATCGCCTGCGCTGGTGGCCAGGTGGTGATAGAGGATCCCCGCCTGCAACGGCGCCAGCGCATAGATGTCCTGCACATTGGCGACGCCGCCCGGCACGCTGGCAACCACGCGGTCGATAGCGGCTTGGTCGAGATTGACCAGCGGCAACATGGCTGGGGTAATGCGCGTGCAACCCGGTTCGATCAGGTTGTCTGGAACGACAATGCCGCGTTCGCTGCTCAAGGTCGCCGCCAGCGCTGCCACGCTCGGCTGACCGAACAGCACGCGCACATCACAGTGCAGATCCTGTTGACGCATGCGTTCGATCAGCCTCACCGCCAATAGCGAATGACCACCGAGTTCAAAGAAATTGTCATGGCGGCCGACCTGCTCGACACCGAGCAATGTCTGCCAGAGTTCGGCAATCAGGTTTTCCACGGCACCGACCGGCGCCTCGAAACCACGGTGAGCGAAGGCCTCGCTGTCCGGTGCCGGCAAGGCTTTGCGGTCGAGCTTGCCGTTGGTGGTCAGCGGGAAGGCTTCCAGGCGAACGAAGGCGCTCGGCACCATGTAGTCGGCCAACGTGACCAGCAAATGATCACGCAACTGCGCCACGTCAGGCGCGGCGCCGGCGTCAGCCAGCCAGTAGGCAGCCAGACGCTGATCACCGGGGCTGTCCTCACGGGCGATCACCACGGCTTCGCGCACACCTTTGCAAGCGCACAGGCGCGCTTCGATTTCGCCAGTTCGATGCGGAAACCGCGAATCTTCACCTGATCGTCGTTACGGCCCAGGTATTCGAGACTGCCATCGGCGGCCCAGCGTGCAAGGTCGCCGGTTTTATACAGTCGCGAATCAGCGTTTTCGCCAAACGGATCATTGATAAAACGCTCGGCAGTCAGTGCTTCGCGATTCAGATAACCGCGTGCCACCCCCGCACCACCGACGTACAACTCGCCAATCACGCCGGCTGGAACTGGCTCGCGCTGCGCATCGAGAACATACAGTTGCAGGTCGGGAATGCGCACGCCAATCGGGCTGACGCCGAGCAACTGCGCATCGGCAGCCTGCAACGGCCGATAGGTCACGTGCACCGTGGTTTCGGTGATGCCGTACATATTCACCAGCCGCGTTCCGGCATTGCCGACCCGCGCATACCACGGTTTGAGCAGACCCAGTTCCAGCGCTTCGCCGCCGAAAACCACTTCCCGCAAGGAATGCTGCAAGGTGCTGCGACCCTGCGCGGCGATCAACTGGCGGAACGCGCTCGGTGTCTGGTTGAGCACGGTCACGCCGGTTTCGCAGAGCAATGCATAGCAGTCGTCCGGCGAGCGACTGACGGCTTGCGGGATCAGCAGCAATTGCCCGCCGAACGCCAGCGCGGCCCAGATTTCCCAGACCGAAAAGTCGAAGGCGAAGGAATGGAACAGCACCCCGATGTCTTGCTGATTGAACTGGAACCATTCCTCGGTGGCAGAAAACAGCCGTGCCACGTTGCGATGCTCGACCATCACGCCTTTGGGCAGACCGGTGGAGCCGGAGGTGTAGATCACGTACGCCAGATGCGCCGGGGTCAGCTCGGGGATCTGCGGATTGCTCTCGAGTTCGGCTTTCAGGTGAGCGCTGTCGAGGTCAAGGTGCGGCACGTCGAGAGCGGCCACGCGATCGCGGGTCGCGGCCTGCATCAGCAGCGCCACCGGGGCGCTGTCCTGCAAGGTGAAGCCGATTCTGTCGAGCGGATAGGCCGGATCGATCGGCACATAACCGGCGCCTGCCTTGAGCACGCCAAGCAGGCCGATGATCATTTGCGGACCGCGTTCGACGCAGATTGCCACGCGGTCATCGGGACGAATGTTCAGGGCCAGCAGATGGTGGGCGACCTGGTTGGCGCGACGGTTGAGTTCACTGTAGCTGAGCGTCTGCCCGTCGAAGATCAGCGCCGTGGCGTCCGGGCGGGCCTGTGCATGGGCTTCGAATTGCTGGTGGATCAATGGGGTTTGCGGAAACTGTGCCACCGGCGAATTGACGCCGCGCAGCAGTCGTTCACGTTCGCCGGCCGGGAGGATTTTCAGCTCTTGCAGCGCCACATCGGCACTGGATTGCAGGGCTGCCGCCAGACTCTCCAGCGCCGCATTCAGGTACGCGGCCATGCGCTCGGCGCCCAGTGCCGCATCCGCCAGGGCGGTGATGCGCAAGTCTGCGCCGAGGTCATCAATGTTGATCGTCAGCGGGTAGTTGGTGCGCTCACGCGCGCCGAGCACCTGCACACCGGGGGCAATGTCGACCACGTCAGCGACTTCTTCGACGCTGCTGTGCCGGTAGTTGAGAATCGCGCTGAACAGCGGCGTCGGCACCGCGACGGCGCTGCAGCGTTGGGCCAAAGCCAGCGAAGCCTGCTCGTGTGCCAGCAGCGCGGTCAGGCGCCGATGGGTCGCCTGCACGCCGGCACGCACGCTTTGCGCGCCGACATCAACGCGCAGCGGCAAGGTGTTGATGAACATGCCCAACGCTTGCTCGCCGCCCTCGCCCGCGTCCATCCGCCCCAGCAGCACGGTGCCGAACACCACCGCCGTGCGCCCGGACAATTGCCCCAGAACCCGCGCCAAGGCCAGATGCGTCAGGCTCGCGACGCTCACGCCGAGCGCCCGCGCCTGCTCGCGCAACTGCCGGCTCAAGCGGCTGTCGAGCATTACCGAGGCTTCCTCGATGGCATGCCCGTCGCCCTGCACATCCTGCAAACCACACGGCAGCGTCGGCTCGTCGATGTCGGCAAGCATCTCGCGGAAAAATGCTTCCTGCGCCTGCTGATTGCCGGCACTGCGCGCCATCGCCAGGTGATCGCGATACGGCACCGGCGCAGGCACTTGTGCGGTCTGCCCGAGCAGAAACGCCTGAATTTCCCGGCGCATTACATCCAGCGCGACGTGATCCATGATCATGTGATGAAACAGCAACAACGCGACCACGCGGTCCTGAGCCGGATCCTGCGCATAGACCATGCGCAGCAGCGGTGCCTGCTGCATGTCGAGGCGGAAGTGCTGCGGGTCATGACGAGAGAGCAGTTGCGTCAGCACATCAACGCCACTGTCGACGCGGATTTCCTCACACACCAGCGGCGCCTCACGCCAGACCACTTGCACCGCCTCGTCGAGGTATTCCCAGACAAACGAAGTGCGCAGAATATCGTGACGCTTGACCACCCAGCGCAGCGCCTCAGCAAAGGCGTCCAGCCGTTGCGGGCTGTCGAAGACGAAACGCGCTTGAGAGATATAAGGATCGCCGGCAGCGGCCGAGAGGTGGTGATACAGCATGCCCTCCTGCAACGCGGACAGCGGATAGATGTCCTGCACATTGGCGGCGCCACCCGGCACCGTGGCGACGATGCGGTCGAGGGCATCCTGCTGCAGATTCACCAGCGGCAGCATGTCCGGAGTGATGCGAAAGGCCGGGCTCAGCCAGTCACCGCCATGCGCGGCAACCAATTCCAGCAGTTGCGCCTTGTGCGCCGCGAGGCTGTCCCACAACGCGTCATCCAGCGCGTCGTCGCTGCCCAGAATGACCAGGTCTTCATCTTCCTGTTGAAGGCGGATCGCATGGGTGGAAATGGCAGCCATCAGTTCGCTGAAATGCATGAGGTAACCTGCTGTAAATACGGAAAAAAGGAGCGCGCAGCAGCGAGTCCGTGCATGTCGCGCGCAGCCTGGAAAAACTAAAACATCGGGGCGTGGGTGTCTGACATGGGAAGCGGGGACAAGCCGCCCTGCCCGCTGTTCGCCTCTGTAGGAGCTGCCGAAGGCTGCGATCTTTTGATTTTGCTTTTAAAAACAAGATCAACAGATCGCAGCCTTCGGCAGCTCCTACAGGGACTGTGGTCGCCGTCAGAGACGGCGTTTGCGGTTGAGGTTGGGGATGGTGGTCTGGGCGATCTCGACGTGCTTGGCCTGCCGCGAGGTCTGTGCCGCCAGCGCGGCCAGTGTCGGCTGGCTGAACAGCGTGCGCGCATCGACATGCAGCCCGGCCAGACGCATGCGCGCAACCAGACTGACCGCCAGCAACGAGTGCCCGCCCAGCTCGAAGAAGTTGTCGTCACGCCCCACCTGCTCGACCTTGAGCACCTGCGCCCAGATCTGCGCCAAGGCCATTTCCACGTCGCCTTCCGGGGCCGCGTAAGGACGGCTGAGCAGCGCCTCCGCCCCCGGCTCCGGCAACGCCTTGCGGTCAATTTTATCGTTGGGCGTCAACGGCAATGCCGCCAGCATCACGTAGGTACCGGGCACCATGAACTCCGGCAATCGCGCCAACACATGCGCGCGCAACGCTTCAAGCGTCGGCGCAGCCTGCTCGGCACGCACGCTGTAATACGCCACCAGTCGCTCATCGCGCACCAGCACCACCGCTTCACGGATCGCCGGGTGTTCAAGCAGCCGCACTTCAATCTCGCCCAGCTCAAGGCGAACCCCGCGCAGCTTGACCTGAAAGTCATTGCGACCGAGAAACTCGAGATTGCCGTCAGTGCCGTATCGCACCAGATCCCCGGTGCGATACAAGCGATCACCGGCCACGAACGGACTGTCGATAAAGCGTTCGGCCTGCAGTTGTGGCATGCCCAGATAGCCGCGCGCTACGCCCACTCCACCAATGTGCAAATGCCCACTGACGCCGAGCGGCACCGGTTGATCGCAGGCATCGAGGACATACAGCCGCGTGTTGCTCAGCGCCTTGCCGATCGGCACCAGCGTCTGCGGCACCGGCACGCCGGGCTCCAGGGTCCAGCCGCTGCTGTCGACCGTGGTTTCGGTCGGCCCGTAGACGTTGTGCAGGCGCACCCACGGCAGCCGTTCGCGCACTTGCCGGGCCAAAGCGACGGTCAATTCGCCGCCGCCGTTGAGCACGTCGGTGAGACTGGTGCACTGGCTGACATCGTCCTGCTCGATGAACTGCTGCAACAGCGCCGGTACGAACTTGACCACGGTAATGTTCTGCTCACGGATCACTTGCGTGACATAGGCCGAATCGCGATTGCCATCGGCCCGTGCCAGCACCAGGCGCATGCCCGAGCACAGCGGCCAGAAAATCTCCCACACCGAACTGTCGAAACTGTACGGGGCCTTTTGCAGCAATGCCCCATGTTCCGTGGGCGGCGACAACTGCGAGCCCCAGTGCACCATGTTGCAGGCACTGCGGTGCTCGATCATCACGCCTTTCGGCGTGCCGGTGGAGCCGGAGGTGTAGATCATGTAGGCCAGATTCGTCGCGCCGAGACCCGGCACCTGCGGATTCTCGTGCGGCTGGCCCTGCCATGCACCGAGGTCGAGATCGATTAGTGGCACGCCCGGTTCGCCAAGCAGATCGCGCGTTGCGGCATGCACCAGCAACGCGACCGGTGCGCTGTCCTGCAACATGTAATTCAGGCGTTGCAGCGGGTAATCCGGATCGAGCGGCACATAAGCACCGCCGGCCTTGAGAATGCCCAGCAGGCCGATCACCAGCTCAGGCCCGCGCTCGACGCAGATTGCGACCCGCGAATCCGGCTGCACGCCCAGCCCGCGCAGATGATGAGCCAAGCGGTTGGCCTGCTCGTTCAGCTCGCGATAGGTCAGGCTTTGCCCGGCGAACTGCACGGCAATGGCATTCGGTTTGCGCTGCACCTGTTGTTCAAACAGCGCCTGCAGTGGCTGGTCTATCGGGCAGTCGACTGCCGTGTCGTTGAACTCGATCAGCAGCCGTTGCAGTTCTTCCGGTGGTAACAACGGCAGGCTGTTCAGCGGCCGCTGCGGCGTATTTTCCAGCGCCTCGACCAAGCTTTTCAGCGCTGACTGCACGTATGCGCAAATCCTCTGTGCGCCAATGTTCGACAAGGTTCTGGTGGTCAGACGCAAGCCTGTGCCGAGGTCATCGACGCTCAGGGTAAACGGGTAATTGGTGCGTTCCTCGTTGGCCAGAGTCTCGATCCCCTGCCAGGTTTGCCGGGAGGTTTTTTGCTCGACATCATCGCTGTGCCGGTAGTTGAGCAAGGCGCTGAACAGCGGCGATGGCGCGGCAACGCCACTGCAACGCTGAGCCAGCGCCAAAGAGGCGTGTTCATGGGCGAGCAAAGCGGTCAGGCGCGCATGAGTGGACTTCACCGCTGTACGGGCGGCCTCGCCGACATCGACCCGCAGCGGCAAGGTGTTGATGAACACCCCCAACGCCCGGTCGGCACCCGCGCCGCCCTGCATACGCCCCATCAGCACCGTGCCGAACACCACACTTTGCTGCCCGGATGTTGCCGCCAATACTCGTGCCCAAGCGAGGTGGATCAGGCTGGCGACACTCACGCCGGCCAGGCGCGCCTGCTGCTGCAAGCGCTGATAGAGATCGCTAGCCAGCGTCTGCTCGGCCTCTTCGATGTTGCTGCCGTCACCCTGCACATTCTGCAAAGCGAACGGCAAGGTCGGCTCATCGATGTCAGCGAGCATCTGGCGGAAAAACGCTTCATGCTCCTGCTCGCTGACGCCGAATCGCGTCTGCGCCACATAGTTGCGGTACGGCACCGGTGCCGCCAGCGGTTCGCCGTGCCCGGACAGGCTGGCGTGAATTTCTTCGCGCATCGCCTCCAGCGCAATGTGATCCATCGCCAGGTGATGGAACAGCAATATGCCGACTACCCGGTTATGCGCGGGATCACGGGCATACATCAAGCGCAGCAGCGGCGCCTGACTGACATCTAGGCGATAACGCCGCGCGTCGAAACGCTCGTGCAATTGATCGATGATTGCGCCGCCAGCAGGGTCAAGTTCGACTTCCTGCACCGGCAAAATGGCCTCGCGCCAGACGACCTGAACCGGTGACGTCAGCCCCTCCCACACCACCGCCGTGCGCAGGATGTCGTGCCGCGCCATGACCTGACGCAGCGCTGCGGCGAAGGCCTCGACACGTTCGAGACTGTCGAACGCCAGCAGCGATTGCAGCAGATACGGATCGCCCTGCGCAGCGGTGATGTGGTGATAGAGAATGCCTTCCTGCAATGGTGCCAATGGGTAAATGTCCTGCACATTGGCGGCACCGCCCGGCACGGTGGCGACGATACGCTCGATCATCGCCTGATCCAGTTGCACCAGTGGCAGCAGGTCAGGCGTGATGTGCGTGCAATCGGCCGCAATGCGGTTGGCCGGCACTTCGACTTCGCGGCCGCTACCCTCCGCCGCTGCCAGCGCCGCCAGGGTCGGCTGGCTGAACAGCACGCGAACATCGCTGCTCATGCCGATCTGGCGCATACGTTCGATCAGGCCCACAGCCAACAAGGAATGCCCGCCCAGCTCAAAGAAGTGGTCGTGACGCCCTACCCGTTCAACCTGCAAGACCTCGGCCCAGATCTGCGCCAGGGCGATTTCGACGTCACCTTGTGGCGCTTCGTATTGACGACGGATCAGCGCTTGCGGCCCCGGCGCCGGCAAGGCCTGACGATCGAGCTTGCCGTTGGCCGTCAGCGGCAACGTCGCCAGGCGGATGTAAGCGGCCGGCAGCATCGCGGCTGGCAAACGCGATGTCAGGTGCGTATGCAGTTGCAGGATGTCCAGCGTTTCACGCTCGGTGAACCACGCCAACAGTTGGCCGTCGCGCACCAGCACCACGGCTTCCTGCACCGCGTCATGACTGGCGAGTGCCGCTTCGATTTCGCCCAGTTCGACACGCACACCCCGGACTTTCACTTGGTCATCGTTGCGACCGATGTACTCAAGATTGCCGTCGGCGCGCCACCGCGCGAGGTCGCCGGTGCGGTACATGCGCGCGCCCGGCTGCGCACTGAACGGGTCGTCGAGAAAGCGTTCGGCGGTCAATTCCGGGCGATTCAGATAACCCCGAGCGACCCCGACGCCGCCGACATACAGTTCACCAATGATGCCAATCGGCACCGGTTGCTGTTGGTCATCGAGCAGGTAAGCCGTGGCATTGCTCACCGGTTTGCCGATGTGCAACGGCTGCCCCGGAGTGATCAGCCCCGAGGTGGCGACCACCGTGGCTTCGGTCGGGCCGTAGTTGTTGACCACCGCAAAAGACTGCGCACGATTGAACTGGCGCAAGCGATCGCCGCCGATCAGCAAGGTGCGCAAGGTCGGATGATCGAGTTGTTTGCTGAAGGCATATTCGGCAATCGGCGTTGGCAGAAAGCTGACGTCCAGTGGCTGCGCCCGCCACCAGGCGAGCAGCGCATCGATGTCTTCATTGCCTTCGCTTGCAGGCGACAGATGCAGCGTTGCCCCAGCACACAGCGCCGGCCAGACCTCCCACGCCATCGCATCGAAACCGAAGCCGGCGAGGCTCGAGGTGTGCTGCCCGGGGCCGAGCCCGAATGCCGCGCAGTGCCAGTCGACCAGATTGCCTAAGGTGCGGTGTTCAACCATTACGCCTTTGGGCAACCCGGTCGAGCCGGAGGTGTAAATCACATAAGCAAGGTTGCGGGTGCTCAACCCCGGCACGTCGGGATCGGACAAGTTGTCGAGCGACCACTCGCGACGATCAAGCTCGATCACCGGCAGCGTGGCAGCGGCCAGACGATCTCGCAGATCGCTTTGCGTCAGCAGCGCCACCGGCGCGCTGTCGTCGAGTAAATAACTCAGGCGCTCGGGCGGGTGCGCCGGGTCAATCGGTACATAAGCGGCGCCAGCCTTGAGAATCGCCAGCAGCCCGACCAATGTCTCCAGGCTTCTGCGCGCGACAATTGCGACCCGGTCATCGGGCCGCACACCGAGACCCAGCAGATGATGGGCCAACGCATTGGCTTGCCGATTCAGTTCGGCATAACTCAGGGTTTGTCCATGATGCGTCGCGACCACAGCGTCCGGCTGTTCGGCCACCCGGGATTCGAATCGCTGATGAATCAGCTCCCCCTGCGGATAACTGACGCGGGTGTCGTTCCACTCCTTGAGCAGCGCCAGCTCTGCCGGACTATTGAGATTGAAATCGGCGACGGACAGCTGCGGTTGTTCCAGGCCTTGCTCCAGTATCAGCAACAAGCGCTCGGTGAATGCCGTGATCTCATCGGCCGCGAAATAGGCCGGCGAGTACACCAGATGCAGCCAGGCCTTGTCGTTGAAACGGTTGCTGCGCAGGTGAATGGCCAGCGGTGTTGCTTCATGCTGGTTGGAGACTTTGACCACGTGCCCCGGCGCCTCAGCGTAACGGTAGTCATGGTCGTCCTGCTCGTAGGACACCGACAGCTCGAACAGTTGCGAGCGATCTTCGCGTAACAGACCCAGCGCACGGTTCATCTCGCTCAGCGGATAGCGTTGATGGCGAAAATCCTGCTTGAGGCTATCGCCGATCGCCTTGATCAAGTCAGCGAATGACAGCTCACGGCCAAAGCCCATGCGCATCGCACTGACCTGAGTGAACAAGCCCAAGGTGCTTTTGAAGCGGGCGCCGGAGCGATTGAGAATCGGCAAGCCGACCACCCACTCGTCCCGTTGCGCAGTGCGACTGAAATACACGTGCAGCGCCGCCAGCAACACATGAAAGGCCGAACCACCGAGGTGCCGCGCGGCGTCTTTCATGCGCTCGTGCAACAACGCAGGAAAAGCCTCGACGTGAATGCGACTTGGCGCCGATTCAGGGTCAAGGGGTTCGCGATGACGGGCAATCAACAAAGGTTCGGGAAGGCTGCGGTACTTGTCCAGCCAGTAGCGCTGATCGAGTTCATAACGGGGTGACTGGTGATAGCGCGCGTCATCTTCGATAAAGCCGACATAGGACGGTGCCGCCACGTCTGGATGCTCGCCACGGGACAACGCGCTGTAAATCTCGCCCACCGATTTGAACAGCAGACCAAAACCCCAACCATCGATAATCAAATGGTGGGCCTGTGCCGCCAGCCAGTAACGGTGATGATCGAGGCGAATCAGACAGAAGCGGAAAAGCGCTTGCCCGCTCATCACGTACGCCTGCGCCATCTGCTCTTCGACCAGCGCCCGAGCCGCCGACTGTGGATCGGGATGCCCGCTGAAATCAAACAGCGGCATGGCCACCGGCAGCGTCTGTGCGAATCCTTGCAACGGCAGCCCGTCGTGGCCGACGTCCGCCAGCAGCACAATGCGTAAGGCGTCGTTCGCCGCCACCAGGCATTCGAGTGCCGATTGCAGCAATGCCGGATCCAGCGGCCCGCTCAGTTCGACGTAACCGCCAATGTTATACAGCGGCGAATCACCGCGGCTCAGCTGGTCCAGCCAGATATCCCGTTGGGCAGCGGTTAGCGCGAATGTTTCGACAGGCACGGACAGATCGCCCGCCACGTTGGCAGAAGTAGGCTGCATAAGGTCCATCTCATGAAATTTTGCCGGTATTCAAGCATCGGCCCCGCCACCGACATGACACCTGAAACCCGGACAACCACCACCCTGATACGCACCATGGGCGTGCTCATCGCAGGCAAGGTCTAAAAATCCGGAGAGGAAAGACTGAAAAGTTTGTAGGAAAAAAACCACATGCCAGCGCCGCCTTTTGCCCGAGCGCTGCCGATCAGGAATCAGCATCTGCCGGTTTACCGGGCCTGCGGCGTGACTGAACAGTCACTGGCGACGCCATTTCTGACATCTGCGTCGTCAGAACCCCGGCGCCAACAATCAGAAATAGTGGCACTTTGTGTCCCTGTTTTCCCCTACAGACGTAGGACAAATCCATAGGCTTAAATCCCGCTCCAGATCGTGTTCAAGGAGAAAGGACGGCGTGGGCGGCTTTTGCATAGACGGCAGACGATTCAGTGAAGGTTCTGAACCAGGGATGACAAGGATATGAATCTGACCGGCAGTATTCGCAATATGGAAAACCCGCATTTCTACTGGCAACTGGGAGAGCTGATTGCAAGCACCGGCAATGATCACTTTGCCACGAACATGTTCCAGTTGGTCGACACGCTGGTGCCGGTCAACCGGGTAGATCTCAGTGAGTGGACGCTGGATGAGCGACAGGCCAGCGTGGTCGAGATCAAACCGTTGGGCAGTGCCGGTCTGACGCAGACCTGTGCACCGGCCGATCCGTTGGAAAGCCCCGACGATCATCCGCTGTTGCAGAAAATGATCGAGATGAACGACTCTCTGCTGATTCAACTGAAAGCCTCGCTGCAGCCTCGCCATCCGCAACACAGCGCCCATCAATGCAATCTGGTCTCGCGCACCTCCAACCGCCGTTGCGTCATTTCGTTTTACCGACCGCACACCCAGCGGGTGTTTTCCCTGCCTGAGCTGTCGTTTCTCAAGCGCCTGTCCGACACCTTGCTGCCGCTGATCGAACGCCATGCGCAGATCAGCCGGCAACTCCTCGCCCGGCAACCGCGGCAACCCTTGACCGAGCTGGATCAGGCGCCGCTGGCGCAGGTGTTCGATGAGCGCCTGGCGTTAAGCGACATCGCCCTGTCGGTGCGCGAGAAAGAAGTCTGCCTGGGCTTGCTGACCGGCGGCACCGTGCCGCAAATGGCGGAAAAGCTGAGGGTCAAGAACAGTTCGATCGAGACGTACCTGAAACGCGCCACGGCCAAACTCGGGGTCAGTGGTCGCCATGGTCTGGCGAAATGGATGGCCGGGGCCTGAGCACAACGCTCTTTTTTGCATGAGGCAGTTCGATGTTGACGTTGCGACTTTCCCTGCTGTCCATCGCGGTGCTGATGGGCGGTTGTTCATTGATTCCCGAGTATCAGCGGCCAGCTTCACCCAGTGCCGCGCAGTACCCGACAGAGACGCAGGCAGCAACGGGCAGCGAGGACTGGCGCACGCTGTTCACTGATCCGGCGTTGCAACAGCTGATTGAAAGCGCACTAGTTAACAACCGTGACCTGCGCGTGGCGGCACTCAACGTTGAGGCGTTCCAGGCGCAGTACCGCATTCAGCGCGCCGACCTGTTCCCGGCGGTGTCGGCCAATGCCAATGAGCTGCGGCAGCGTATGCCGCCGAGCGTGACCCAAGGCAAAGCGCTGATCAATTCGACGTACTCGGTCAACCTCGGCATCAGTGCCTATGAACTGGACTTCTTCGGTCGGGTGCGCAGCCTCAGTGAGGAAGCGTTGCAAACCTGGCTTGCGACTGAACAAGCGCGGCGCAGCGCGCAGTTGAGTCTGGTGGCCAACGTTGCCAACGCCTACCTGACCTGGCGCGCCGATCAGGAGTTGCTGGAGCTGACCCGCGAAACCCTCGCCGCCGATGAGCAGAGCCTGCACCTGACCACGCGCAACCGTGAGGCCGGCAAGTCTTCGGCGCTGGAGCAGGCGCAGGCGCAGACCAGCGTCGACAGCTCACGGGCCAATCTGGCGCGCTATCAGCGTCAGGTCGCGCAGGACTTGAACAGCCTGACCTTGCTGGTCGGCGCGCCGGTGCCGGACTCACTGCCCGCCCGTCCGCTTGCCAGCGATCTGGTGCAACAACTGCCGGCCGGGCTGCCTTCGGATTTGTTGCAACGGCGTCCGGACATTCTCCAGGCCGAATACAAACTCAAGGCCGCCAACGCCAATATCGGCGCAGCGCGCGCGGCGTTTTTCCCCAGTGTCAGCCTGACCGCTAATGCCGGCACCTCCAGTCGTGACCTGTCCGGATTGTTCGGCGCAGGTTCCGGGGCCTGGACGTTTCAGCCACAGATCAGCCTGCCGATTTTCAATGCCGGCAGCCTGCGCGCCAGTCTGGATTATTCGAAGTTGCAGAAAGACGTCGCCGTGGCCGAATACGAAAAATCGATTCAGACCGCGTTTCAGGAAGTCGCCGACGGCCTCGCCGCGCGCAGCACCTATCAGCAGCAATTGCAGGCGCAGCGCGACCTGGTCGCGGCGACCCAGACTTATTACAACCTGGCGCAGAACCGTTATCAGAATGGCGTCGACAGCAGCCTGACATTCCTCGATGCGCAGCGTTCGCTGTTCAGTTCGCAGCAAGGCCTGATCACTGATCGCCTCGCGCAACTGGTCGCCGAGGTCAATCTGTACACCGCGCTGGGCGGTGGCTGGAGCGTTGAAAAACCGCGGGTGCAGTGAGGCTGCCGTCACTTTTTCTTACACCTTTTGTCGCTCGATCCTGTGCCGTGCGGCGATCCGTGGCCGGCCTCTGCCCTCAGTTTGGTATCATGCGCCGCTTTTACGGTTAACCCCCTGCCAGTCCTGCTGACTGACGGGCTGCAAAAGGCGGTATTAGATGACGGCTTTGTTGACTCGCCGCAAGGTGCTTGCGGGAATGGGCGTGCTCGGGCTCGGCCTGCTCGCCGGCTGCGACACCCGCGGCCAACTGTCGTACAAGTACGGCAAGGATCTGAGTAACAAGATCATGGGGCGCACCTTCAAACTGAAGAACACCGATGGCGAAACCATGACGCTGTCGAGCTTTCGCGGCATGATGCCGATGGTGTTTTTCGGCTTCACCCAGTGCCCGGCAGTCTGCCCGACCACCCTCGCCCGCGCGGCAAAAATCAAGAAGCTGATGGGCGCCGATGGTGATCGTTTGCAGGTGATTTTCATCAGCCTCGATCCCGAGCGCGATACGCCAGAAATCCTCGACGCCTACATGAAAGCCTTCGACCCGACGTTCGTTGCGCTGTACGGCACGCTTGAGGAAACCGCAGCCACGGCCAAGGAGTTCGACGTGTTCTACGAGAAAGTCCCGGCCGGCGACACGTACACCATCTCGCACACCGCCACCAGTTACGTTTACGACTCCAACGGCGGCTTGCGCCTGGGTCTCTCCACCTCGCTTTCGGCAGAACAATGCACGGAAGATTTGCTTACTGTTATGGAGGTTTGCTGATGCAACCTGTTCTGAACCACATCAAACGCGCGGTCATCGGTCTGTCTCTGCTGGGCCTGGCATTCCAGGCGACTGCAGCGACCAAAGTCGACGATGCCTGGGTTCGTGCCACCGTGCCGACCCAGTCCGCCAGCGGTGCATTCATGACCCTGACCGCCGATAGCGACAGCAAGTTGCTCAGCGTCGCGACGCCAGCGGCCAAAGACGTGCAGATCCACGAAATGACCATGAAGAACGACGTCATGAGCATGGGCCCGGTGAAATTTGTCGAGCTGCCGGCCGGCAAAGCCGTCAAGCTTGATCCGAACGGCTACCACGTAATGCTGATGGGCCTGACCGCTCAGCTGAAGGAAGGCGAAACAGTGCCGTTGACCCTGACCGTGGAAAGCGCCAAAGGCGAGAAAGAGACCATCGAAGTGAAAGCGCCGGTTCGCGCGCTGACCAACATGGAAGGTCACGATCACAGCAAAATGCACTGATCTGACTGAGCAGCAATAAAAAGGGGCGGCCTGATCGATGATCAGGCCGCCCCTTTTTTGTTTTTGATCTGTGCCGAATTAACGATTGCGAGCCAAAGCCCTGCGCACGCTTTCCCGTGACATCCGCGAGCCGGAACGGGGCACGGCTTCAACGACGGTTGCCTTGGCCTGTTCCTTGCGCTTTTCCACCTCACGCCACTGGTAACCGAGATATCCGCCTGCCGCCACAATCCCCAGCCAACCGAACACCGAACTGACGAAGAACCACAGCCCGAGGGTGATCCATACGTTTTTCGAGGTGAATAACTTCAAGCTGTCATCGACAGGCAGCGGTTCCTCCGGTTCAACCGCTGCCTTTGTCACCGGCATTCTATGCACCCCGTCCAGATCAATGCGCCAAGCGAAGTCCGCCCCGGCCACCGGAATGTCTAGCTGATGGCCTTCTGCACGATGCACGCGAATTTCGCCATCGACGAGCGACGTAGAGCTGAAACTGATCTGGGTTTCGTAGCGAATCTCGCCGTTGACCTGGGTCACGACCGTTCGTTTCTGGTCAATGGGGGTGTCGCGCATGTCGATTCCTTGAGCGTTGCACGTCGGACGACGTGCGAAGGGATAATCCGTTGGAGTCGAATGCTACTGAGTGGTTATTACGCTGTCCAGAAAGTGTGGCTCTACGCTGCAACTTCTCCGACAACAGAGTTTTCGAGATGACCAGCCTGATGGAAAGCGTGCTTTACATCGGATAAATCTTCCGCGACCATGTAAAGGGTCTTTTACATAGGAAGTGAAAAATGAACCGGTATTACCTCGAATTGGGCGCAGCGTTAATCATCTACATGCTGGTCCTGACAGCTTCATTGATTGCCTCGCAATACCTGATGGACGCCCCCATCGTGCTGCGCTCGGCCGTCGCACTGATGCCGGTCATTCCGGCGGGACTGATGTGCTGGGCCATTGTGCGCAATATGCGACGCATGGACGAAATGCATCTGCGCATCCAGTTCGAAGCGCTGGGCTTCGCCTTCGCCGCCTCGGCACTGTTGACCTTCAGCTACGGTTTTCTGGAAAACGTCGGCGCTCCGCATATTCCGTGGACGTGTGTGTGGCCGGTGATGGGGCTGATGTGGATTGTCGGCCTGCAAATTGCGCGACGCCGCTACCAATGAAAAACCGCCTCAAGGAATTGCGCGCCGAGCGCAAATGGTCGCAGGTCGATCTGGCGGAACGCTTGAACGTGTCGCGCCAGACGATCAATGCCATCGAAAACGAACGCTACGACCCGAGCCTGCCGTTGGCCTTTCAGATTGCCCGGGCGTTCGAGATGCCGATTGAAAGCATTTTTGATGATGGCGAACCTTGAATGAAAAAAGGGGCAACACACGTTGCCCCCTGTTCTTCAACTCCCCGCGCCACCATGCGCCTCTTCAAAGAAGTAATCCTTCCAGCTGTCGGCCTTGTTCTTCAGCACGCCCAGTTCCTGCAATTTCTCGGCATAGATAAAGGTGCGCTGCGGCACCACGGTGAAATCGATTTCCGGGTCCTTGACGATTTGCTCGACCAAGGCCAGCGGCAGTTTCGACTGCTCGACACGAATGTACGCCTGAGCCGCCGCCGGCTTGTCAGCCTTGATGATCTTCTCGGCCTCGGCCAACGCGTCATAGAACGCCTTGTAGGTTTTCGGGTTTTCGTCGTGGAATTTTTCCGTGGTGTACAGCACGTTGAACGTCGCCTGGCCGCCAAGCACGTCATAGGAACTCAACACTTTGTGCACGTTGGGATTCTGCAACGCCTGGTACTGGAACGGCGGGCTGGAGAAGTGCGAGTTGATTTCCGAGCCGCCAGCGATCAGCGCGGCCGTTGCGTCGGGGTGCGGCAGGCTGACCGAGATGTCGTCGAATTTCTTGTACTGCGCGTCGCCGAATTCCTTGGCGGTTTCGATCTGCAAGGTGCGCGACTGGAAGCCGACACCGGCGGCCGGCACGGCAATCCGGTCCTTGTCTGTGAAGTCCTTGAGCGTCTTGATGTTCGGGTTATTGGTCAACAAATAGTTGGGCATCGAACCCAGCGCGGCGATGGCTTTGACGTTCTGTTTGCCTTTGGTGCGATCCCATACGGTGAGCATCGGCGGCACACCGGCGGAAACCACGTCGAGCGAGCCGGTGAGCAATGCTTCGTTCATCGCCGTGGCGCCGGAAATGCTGTTCCAGTCGACCTTGATGTCGAGACCCTGCGCTTTACCGTGTTTTTCGATGAGGTTCTGATCGCGCACCACATCGAGAATCAGGTAACCGATGCCGAATTGCTGGGCGATGCTGATCTTGCCCTCAGCTTGAGCGCCGGTGCTGAACAACGCACTCGCCGCCAGAGAAGCGGCCAACAGAGTCAGTGCGGAACGTTTGAACGGTGTGGCCATGACAACCTCGCAGCATGGGTTGAAAACTGAAGGCTGAACTTTATAGATATAAAAAAACTAACTTAAATACCGATATCACATATGGATAGCACCAAATCAAATCGGCACAGCGATTGCTAGCCAAGCTTAAACAACTCGCTAGCAATAAGGACTTAACTCGATGATGGCCGAATCCCGCCGTGGTGTTATCTGCTCGCCCCACCCCGAAGCCAGTGCCGCCGGCCTGCGCATACTCGATGAGGGCGGTACGGCGATTGACGCGATGCTCGCTGCCAGCGCCGTGCTGGGCGTGGTGTATCCGCACATGACCGGGCTGGGGGGCGATGCCTTGTGGCTGCTGCATGATGGACAGGTGCGCACCATCATGGGGATCGGCCAGGCTGGTCAGCGTTTACCCGGCAGCGGCCGCATCGATCTGCGCGGGCCGAGCAGCGTCGCCACCACGGCCGGGGCGCTGGCCAGTTGGCGCACCGCGCAACGGATCAGCGCTGGCGAATGGAGTTCACGCCTTGGCTGGCGTCAGTTGCTCGCCGACGCGGCGCACATCGCTCGCGCCGGGGTGCCGGTCTCGGCGTCGCAACTGTTCTGGCAAAGCCACCGCGAGGCATTGATCGACACCCTTCCCGACCTGCATGCCCTGTGCAAGACCGACGACCGCTGGCTGCGTGAAGGCGATGTCCTGCGCCAGCCACGCCTGGCCAATACCCTGGAGCAACTGGCCCGAAACGGCATCAGCGACTTCTATCAAGGCGAACTGGCTCACGCCTTCGCCGAGCAATTCACGCGACTGGATTGCGGCCTGACTCTGGCCGATCTGCAAGCCACTGACGCCGAGGAAGCGGCGCCGCTGTCGATCCGCTATCGCCAGGGACGCCTGTTCAATATCGCCCCGCCCTGCCAAGGCCTGTACACGCTGCAGGCCATGCTCGCCCTCGGCGAGCGCGATCTGGCTGCGTGCGGTAATGGCACGGTTGCCTACTATCATCATTTGGTCGAAGCGATCAAACAGGGTTTGCTGCGGCGCAACGCCGAACTGCATGACCCGCGCCGCTCGGACTGGAATTTCGCCGCAACGCTGAACGCAGAGGCGGCCGCCGGTTATGCCGCGCACATCGACCCGCAACAGGCACAACCGTGGAATGAACCGGGACGCCCGGCCGATACCGCGTGGATGGCCGCCACTGATGCCGAAGGTCGCACCGCCTGCCTGATCCAGAGCCTGTTTCATGACTTCGGTTCTGGCGTGGTGATGGGCGACACCGGAGTGCTGTGGCAAAACCGCGCTGCCGGTTTCAGCAGCACAGCGGATCATCCGAACGCCTGGGCGCCGGGCGCGCGCCCGGCACACACGCTCAATCCATCCTGCTACATCGCCGACGACGGCCGCCGAATGTTCTTCGGCACGCAGGGTGGCGATGGTCAACCGCAGACCCAACTGGTGCTCGCCACGCAGTTGATCGACTTCGCTCAACCCATCGACCACGCGTTGCGCACCCCGCGCTTTCTGCTGGGACGCAGCTTCTTCGACGGCACCGACAACCTCAAGCTCGAAGCCGATGTCGGCGACGCGGTGATCAGCGGTCTCGCCGCGCTCGGCCACGGCGTGGAATCCATCGCCCCGCTCAATGCCTACACCGGTCAGGCCGGAATTATCGCGGTGTATCCCGATGGCCGTCGCCACGCGCAGCACGACCCGCGCGGCCAGGGCTGCGCCTTGGGCCAGAGCGATTGAGATCGGCGTTTGCCGGGCGCCCGACGCTGACGGATAATGCCCGCCGCATTCGCTTCTGCCGCGTCGCCGCCATAGAGGAACCGATGGCCTCACAGACCGTTACCGCCAAGCAACTCGAAGTCCAGCGCATCGTCGATGTGCTGTCCAGGGCCATCGCCCAGCATCGGCTGAAACCCGGCAAGCGGCTGATCGAGGCGCAAATCGTCGAGACCCTGCAAGCCAACCGCAACCATGTCCAGGTGGCGCTCCAGCGCCTGGCGATGCAGCGCATCATCACCATCGAGCCGAACCGTGGCGCCATGGTGTCACAGCCCAGCGCGCGGGAGGCCCGGGAAGTCTTCGCCGCGCGCCGCGCCATTGAGCGGGCGATTGTCGAGTGCATCACCCCGGCGATCATGCAAAAACAGCACGAACGCATCAGCCGTCACCTGAACAATGAACGCGCCGCCACCAACGCCACCGACCGCCGCGCCATCGTCCGTGAGTTGAGCGAGTTTCACCTGATGCTTGGCGAGATCTGCGGCAACACCGTACTCAGCGAAATCCTCGCCAACCTGATGGTGCGCAGCTCGCTGATCGTCGCCCTGTATCAGCGCAATGATGTGCCGTCCTGTGCGTCGGACGAGCATCAGGACATCATCACCGCACTGCAGCAGGGCGAGCGTGACAAGGCTGTGGCGGTAATGCTGGAACACCTCGACGAGCTGGAAGCCCAGCTCGCTCTGGAACAACAACCCGAGCCGGACATCAATCTGCGCGAAGCCCTCGCCGGACTCTGATCAGTCTGGCCGGCAGATCTGCGGCAAGCGCCGTTCGAAGGTCTGCCGCCCGGCCTTGAAGCCCATCAGTGGCGTACTGATGCGCGCCACCACCGCGCCGGGCGTCGGCACCTCGAACACCAGAAAGTCTGCGCGACAGCCCGGCTCCAGCCCGTAATCGGTCAGACGCAACAGGCGCGCGGACTCATTCGAGACCCAATCCAGGCAGCGCTGCAACTGCGCCTCGGTGCCCAACTGGCTGACGTTGGCAAACAGGTTGGCCTGACGCACCAGCGACGCATCGCCGTAGGGCGTAAACGGGTTGCCGAGGTTGTTGGTGGAGATCGAACAGGTCACCCCGCATTCGTGCAGTTGTGCCAGAGGTGCCAGCCCACGCGGTTTGTTGTGAAACTGATCGCGCCCGGTGAGAAACAGATCCGTGGACGGCAGGCAGGTGACCTGCACCCCGGCCACCGCCAGCGCCTGACCGATCTCGCGCAGATGCGCCAGCGGCAACGCCGAGAGCTTGGTGACATGGCCGATGGTTACCCGCCCGCCCCAGCCATGTATTTCGGTGCAGCGGATCACCTCCGGCACGGTCATGCCGGCCGGGTCCAGGTCAAAATCCAGATGCAGATCGAGATCACGGTCGTAGTGCACCGCCAATTCGAACAAGCGGCGAATCTGTGCCGCCGGATCGCGATCCATGTACGGACAGCCGCCCAGCACTTCGGCGCCCTGCTCCAGCGCTGCGCACAGCAACGCTTCGGTACCGGGGTTATCGAGCAGACCTTCCTGGGGAAATACGCACAGTTCAAGGGTGATCGCCCAGGCGTAATCGGCCTGTAAACGACGGATCGCATTGAACCCGATCAAGCCGATCTGCGGGTCGAGTTCGACGTGGGTGCGCATGTGCATCGTGCCCTGGACGATGGCCTGTTCCAGCACCGCCGCCCCGCGTTGATAGACGTCCTGTTCGGTGAAGCCGGCCTTGGCGAGCCGCGTTTGCGCGATGGCTTCGGCCAGCGTCCCGGCCTGCAACTGGCAGCGTTCGAGGATGCAGGCCTTGTCCAGATGAATGTGGGTTTCGACGAGCCCCGGGTGCAGATAACCGTCACCGATATCGAGGGTTGTGCACGCTTCGCCGGGAATCGGCGCGGCGACAAAAAAGCCGTCGCGCACATACCGTTCACCACAGCGAGCGCCGATGATTTTCAGGGTTTTCATACCAGTGTTCCTTCACCCAGATAGGCCGCTTCCAGTTGCGGGTCGTCGCGTAGTTGCGCGGCACTGCCGCTGTTGACGATGCGCCCGTTCTCCAGCACGTAGGCGCGGTCGGCGACTTGCAGGGCCAGGTTGGCCATCTGATCGACCAGCAGCAGGGTCATGCCTTCGTCACGCAGCGTGGCGAGGGCGTCGTAGAGTTCGCCGATCATTGCCGGCGAGAGGCCGAGCGTTGGCTCGTCGAGTAGCAGGATGTTCGGCTTGGCCATCAGCCCGCGACCGACCGCGACCATCTGCTGTTCGCCCCCGGACAACAGACCGGCCGGGCTGTCGATACGCTCGCGCAAACGCGGGAAGCGCTGCAGGATCGCCTCGATCTCGGCGTCGGCATCGAACGTATCCCGGCGCGCATAACTGCCCAGCAACAGATTGTCGCGCACACTCAACTGAGCAAACATCTGCCGCCCTTCGGGCACCAGCGCCAGTCCGCGCGTGGCGATTTCGCTGGCATCACAGGCGCTGATTTCCACGTCATCGAGCAGGATGCTGCTGTTACCTGCGGGGCGATGCAGCCCGGCCAGACATTGCAGGATGCTCGACTTGCCCGCGCCATTCGCGCCGAGGATTGCCACCAGTTCGCCGGGGTTGACCGTCAGGTCGACGCCCTCCACCACCGGCGCGGCGCCGTAATCGATGCTCAGGTTCTTGATGAACAATCGCGCGTCGCGACTGCCGTCCCAAGCCTGCGTACGCGGGTGCGCCTGATACTCGGTGACGCCCAGATAGGCCGCGATCACCTGCGGATTGGCGCGCACTTCGGCCGGCGCCCCCCAGGCAATGGGCTTGCCGGCGTCGAGCACCAGCAAGCGCTCGGACACCGCCATCACCAACGGCATGTCGTGCTCGACCAGGATGATCGTCAGGCCGAAACCCGCCAGCCGTCGCAGCAAACCGGCGAGGCGATCAGTGTCCTGCCGCCCGAGGCCAGCCGCGGGTTCGTCGAGCAACAAGACTTGGGGACGAGTCGCCAGCGAGCGGGCAATCTCGACCAGACGCCGATCAACATGGGGCAATTGCTCCGCCGGCAGATTCACCGAGCCGCTGTAGCCCACCAGCGCCAGCAGATCGAGCGCCAGGGCCTTTTGCTCGGCGCTGGCGGCGGAGAACGGTGAGCCCATGCGCCCGCCCTGCATCGCCACCAACAGGTTCTCCAGCACTGACAGTTCGGCGAACAGCAAGGTGGTCTGGTAAGTCCGGCCAATGCCGGCGCGCGCGACTTGCCACGACGGCCAGCCTGCCAGCGACTCGCCGTCATTGAGGCGGATGCTGCCCTGATCGGGCTGGTAAAAGCCGCTGATAAGGTTGAGCACCGTGCTTTTGCCGGCGCCGTTGGGGCCGATCAGGCTGGTGATGCTGCCAGCGGCGGCCTGCAGACTGACGTTCTGCGCGGCCTGCACGCCGCCGAAACGGATGCCGATGCCTTCGACGCGCAGAGCGCCGCCACAGCCTTTGAAGAAGGCTCGCAGCCGCGTCGAGTCCGGCACCGCCGGCGCACGCCGGTCAAGTGGCCGCCACCAGCGCCGGGCCAGCGCTCCAAGCACACCGTCCGGCGCCAGCCACAACACACACAGCAGCAGTGCGGCGAAAATCAGCAAGCGGTACTCGGCGAAATCCGACAACGCCTCCGGCAGCAACACAATCAACAAGGCCCCGAGCAAAGGCCCGAACAACGTGCCACTGCCGCCGACGATCACCGCCAGCACAAACAGGATCGATTGACTGAACGGAAACGACTCGGGATTGATAAACATCATCAGCGGCGCGACCAGCGAGCCGGCCACCCCGGTCAGCGCCGCCGAGAGCGCGAACGCGAGGGTTTTCGCCAGCACCGGGTTCAGGCCCAAAGAACGCGCGGCAATCTCCGACGATTTTACCGCGAGCATTGCCAGCCCCCAGCGACTGCTGCGCAAACGCAGATAAAACCCCAGCGCCGCGGTCATTAGCGCAATCGCGATCAGCGCCAGAGTAATGGCCGGATCAACGCTGCCGAGCATCGGCATCGGGATACCCATCAGGCCATTGGAACCACCGGTGACGCTGCGCCATTCAATCAAACCGTGGTGCACGACAAAGGCAAACGCGATGGTGATCATCGCCAGATACGGCCCCTTGACCCGTAACGCCGGAATCGCCAGCAAACCGCCGACCATGGCGTTGACCACGGCAGCGACCGCCATGGCCGCCGGCAACGGCCACCCGGCCAGCGTCAGCAGCGCCGATGCATATGCGCCTAAAGCGTAAAAGGCGATATGCCCAAAGGAAATCTGCCCGGTCAGGCCGATCAGAATATTCAGACCCACGCCGACCACCGTCGCCAATGCGCACAGGGTCAGTACCAGCAGCGAATAGCTGTCGAGCAAAAACGCGGCAACGGCGCAAGACGCCGCCAGAGCCAGCAGCGCGATGGGCGCCAGGGAACGACGGTCGGTGCTCATACTTTCACCCACGATTTAAGGCCGAACAGGCCATCCGGACGGATCGCCAGCGTCACGATGACCAGGGCGAAGGTAAAAATCTGGGTGAAGGCCGAGCCGAAATACAGCGTCACCAACGCTTCCACCAGACCAAACAGCAGACCGGCGCCAAACACCCCGCCGGCACTGGCGATGCCACCGAGGATCGCCACGGCAAAGGCCTTGAGGCCGAACAACGTGCCCATATCGGCGTTGACGCTGAACAACGGCGCGATCAACAGCCCGGCGACCGCAGCGAACACGGTCGACACAGCGAACGACACCGCCACCACCCGCTTCACGCGGATCCCCATCAGCATCGCGGCTTGCGGATTCTGCACACACGCTTCGAGCACCTTGCCCAGCCGCGTGTGGCGCCGCACCAGCCACAGCGCCAGCGCCACGCCGGCACCGATCAGCGGGATCAACAGTTGCAACAGCGTCACCTGACTGCCGGCCAGTTGCACGCTGTGCTCGGTCAACGCGCTGACGAACTGGCGAGGTTCCTTGCCGAACGTGAACAACACCAGGTTGTCGACCAGAATGCCGCCGGCGACCGTCGCCATCAGCCATGCCTGTGAGCCGCGAGAATGGAATGGGCGCACCAGAAAGCGCTCGATGACCAGCCCGTAAACGGCCGCCAGCGCCAGTGCCGCCGGGAACGCCAGCCACGCCGGCCAGTGCCAGGTCACGCTGAAGCTGTAACCCAGCACCGCGCCGAGCATCATCGCGCTGCCCTGGGCAAAGTTGACCGTGCGCGACACGACGTAAGTGATGTGGAAGCCGAGGGCGAGCAAGGCATACATGCTGCCCAGTCCCAGCCCGGAGAGAAGTGTGGTGGTGATCATGCAAAATCCTCCAACCGGCGCGCATCCGCACGCCGGCGTGGGCAGGCTTCAGGGAGCGACGGGAACGATGCGGTCACCGTCGAAACGGGTGAACACGTAGTCTTGCGGGCCGAGGGCATCGTGACGGCTGGTGCTGAAGGGCTGGCGATAGTCCTTGATCAGTCCGTCGTAGTTCTGGATGCCATAGAAACCGTCGCGCACCGCTTTGCCATCGGTGCTGCCTGCCCCGGCGATAGCCAAGGCACTCAGGTGCAAAGCGTCGTAGGCGTTGGCGATGCCCACTGCCGGGGTTACATCGGCCAGGGTCTTGACCGCGTAACGCTGTTTGAGCGCCGCCAGCACCGCATCGCCACGGGGCGAGTTTTTATCGGTAAAAACATAGGTCTGGATGAAATGCACGCGGCCGGCATTGGCGCCTGCCAGTTCGCCGAAGCGTCCGCCCGCCGGCCCCCAGTGCGACACAACCGGCACGTTCCAGCCCATGCGATCGAGGGACTTGACCACCTGCGCCGACGGCCCGACGTTGCCCACTAGCAACAGGCTGTCGGCACCGGCCTCCTTGAGCCGCGCCAGTTGTGGCACCACGTCGAGATCGCTGTCCTGAATCCGTTCGACGCCGGCGTTCGGCAAGCCGCGCTTTTCCAGCGCGCGCTTGAACCCGGCCTCGTTGGTTTCGCCCCACGGGTTGTTGATGAGGATCAGGCCGGGCTTCTTCATGCCTTGAGTGCGCACGCCGTAATCCACCAGCGCTTCATCCACCAGTTCATCGACCGCCGAGACGCGGAACACATAATTGTCCGCCGCGCCGTTCTCGGTGATTTTGGTGCCGGCGGCCCAGATCCCCATGAACGGCACCTTCAGCTGATTTGCCAGCGGCACGATCGCCAGCGACACCGGTGTGTCGAGGCCGCCGAACAGCAGCGTGACCTTTTCCCGCTGAATCAGCTCGCGCGCCGCCAGCATGCCTTTGGACGGATTGCTTTCATCGTCACGGCGCACCAGTTCCAGCGGCCGGCCGAGCACCCCGCCAGCGGCGTTGACCTCATCGATGGCAATACTCAAGCCGCGCGTCAGCGCCTCGCCGGACTTCGCCGACTGTCCCGACAACGCAGCCACCAGGCCTACCTTGATCGGTTCAACGGCCTGCGCCGTGGTGGTCATCAGCAACGTGGTGAAGGCTGCGCAAGGCAGCAGACGTTTGAGCGAAAAGCGCGTCGGCAACATTGTTATTCTCCTGAATGCGAGTGTTCGTCAGAGCATTGCTAGCAAACCTGATGCCACATGCGCGCCCCCCTGTTTCAGCGACCTCAAGCTACACAACCCAATAAATACGCACAGATTGCGTGCAATGCGCACCACTTTCAGTCAGGCAGAGAACGACTTCTGAAGTTAGCGAAGAATGCTGACAGGACAAGATTGTTAGCAATCCATGAATCAGCTAGGCATACGGGCAAGCTGATATGACTAAACAGCCTGAAACAATAAATCCGTGGCAGCCGTCGCCCTGCCAGATACCCCAGCACCCGAGGCAGAGCGCCGCCTGCAGCGGCTACCGGCAGCGCAAGCGGGTTTGCACACACGTTCGCAGCGCTTTAAAACCGCGATCCAGCGGCGCGCCCTTGGTATCATCGCCCACACTTTTTTGACGTTTTGATGACTTTGGAAGGTCTTTTTTTGTGAGCGCTCTTTTTAACCGGTTGCGGCAGCCGCATGCCCGTCTCTTTTCGCTGATTGTTCTGGTGCTGGTGGTGCCGGTGTGCCTACGTGCGGCACTGGGCTGGTCGGCACCTCTGGGTTATTTGTCGGACCTGGCCATTGGCAGCCTGCTGGTCGTGTTGCTGCATCGCCGGGCGTGGTGGCTGGCCTTGCCGGTATTGCTGTTCTGGGGACTGCTGGCCGTGGCGACCGCTGAACTGGTCAGCGCCGTCGGGCGTCTGCCAACGCCTTCGGATATTCATTACCTGATCGATCCGCAGTTCGTGGAGAACTCCACCGGTGGCGGGCTGGCGCATCCGGCGCTGGGCATCACTTTGCTGCTGGCTCTGGTGTTCTGGCTGCTGACCCAATTTACCGGCCGTGGCATGCCGCGCCCGCCCCTGCCACGCGCCGCCTGGAGCGCACCGCTGGTGTTGTTCGCCGCGCACTGGGGCGCGCAGAACCTGTGGCCGAGCGAGGCCGATCCATGGCGCCAGTACAACCTGCCGCACCAGTTGCTCGCCACCGAGGTCGCCGATCTGCAGATTCGGGGCGAGGAATGGCTGGACGGTGATGTCGAAGAACCCGCGCCGGCCATGGCCGGTCTCACCGACGTTGACCTCAACGGGCAGAAACTGTTGGCCGCACCGGGGCAAGCGCGCAACGTGCTGATCATTGCCCTGGAAGGCATTCCCGGCGCCTACATCCGCGCCAACCGCGAGGCGATTGGCAGCCACTATCAGGAAGACCTGATGCCCAACCTCAGCCGCTGGGCCGAGCGCGGCATGAACACCCCGGATTACGTGCTGCATACCCACCAGACCATTCGCGGTCTGTACTCGATGCTCTGCGGCGACTACGACAAACTCAACAACGGCACGCCCAAAGGCGTGGAGATGCTCACCCTCAACGAGCGCAATCAGGCCTGCCTGCCGGCGCAACTACGTGAACACGGCTTCAGCACGCACTATCTGCAAGGTGCCGGGCTGCGCTTCATGGCCAAAGACAAGATCATGCCGCACATCGGTTTTGATGCGACGCACGGTCTGGAGTGGTTCACCAACAGCAACTATCTGGAGTTCCCGTGGGGCAAGGATGACAAGGCATTTTTCGAAGGCGCGCTGGACTATGTCGGCGAACTGAAAAAGCAGAAAAAGCCGTGGATGCTGACGCTACTGACCGTCGGCACCCATCAGCCCTACTCCGCGCCCGAGGAATATCTGGAGCGCTACGAAACGCCGAAACAGGCCGCTGTCGGTTATCTCGACGATGCGCTGGAGCAGTTCCTCAGCGGCCTCGAACGCCAAGGCGTATTGAAAGACACGCTGGTGGTGATCACCTCGGACGAATCCCACGGCATCGACGGCGTGCGACTGGCTTCTTCGTGGGGCTTCAATCTGACCCTGGCGCCGGAGCAGGAACAACTGCCACGACTGAACAAAGGCGTCTACGGTCACGTCGATCTGAGCACCTCGATTCTTGATTACTTCGACTTGCCTGTGCCTTCCGCGCTGAGCGGTCGCTCGCTGTTTCGCGACTACGACAGCGGCCGCGAAATCATGTCGTTCACCAACGGCAAGCTGCGCTATCACAACGGTCAGGGAATCTTTTCCGAGTGCGACATGCCGCGTCGCTGCCGCTACTACGAAAGCGCCGGGTTCATCACCGAAAATGCCCTCTATAAAGGCAACTACAGCGGCCACCCGGCCCGGCAGATCGCCGCCCGCGCCAATGCCCTCGACCTGTCGCTGCTGCGCACACCGCTCAATCATCGCTATCAGTTCGGCAGCACCAACGTCATCCCGCTACAAGCGCAGATCAAGGATGACTGGGCCGACAACCTGATCGGCGCGCAGTATCTGGAAATGCCCAAAGGCTCGCACACTCGCGTGCGTCTGACCGTACGTTCAGTCGATCCGCAACAGGCGGCGTACATTCAGCTCAAGGCCAAGGAGTTTGAACAGGACGTGCAGATCGGTCTGCCGCAGGAGATGGTCGCAACCGCAGAGCAGCCGCTGGAAATGAACTTCAGCTTCGACAACCCGCAAGAGCGCAAAGCGTTTTCTTTCCATTTGCTGGGGTATGGATTGGGTGCGGTTGAAGTGACGGATTTCAGTGTGATCACTGAATTGCCGGGGCAAGAGGATATTCTCGACGACGTGCCGGATGACGACACGGCCCAATCCACCTGACCAAGATTCTATAAGGGCGAGCGCGCAGTAAAAGGTTCTGACTATCAATGTCCAATAGTCGGCCTATTAGCTGACTTCCCCAGTCGGGTCTAGCCTTACTAGTCCGAAGTCGGCACGAGCCGGCCGTAGCAGACCTGATAGGGACCCGAACATGGCAAACGAATCGAAATGCCCGTTCAACCACGCCGCCGGTGGTGGTACGACGAACCGTGACTGGTGGCCGAATCAACTCAACCTGAAAATCCTGAGTCAGCACTCGCCCAAGTCCGATCCGTTGGGCAAGGACTTCGACTACGCCAAAGCCTTCAAGAGCCTGGACTTCCAGGCACTGAAACAAGACCTCAACGCCTTGATGACCGACTCTCAGGACTGGTGGCCGGCCGACTTTGGCCATTACGGCCCGCTCTTCGTGCGCATGGCCTGGCACAGCGCCGGGACCTATCGCACCGCCGATGGCCGTGGTGGCGCCGGCTCCGGACAACAACGTTTTGCGCCGCTGAACAGTTGGCCGGACAACGTCAGCCTCGACAAGGCCCGGCGTCTGCTGTGGCCAATCAAACAGAAATATGGCCGCAACATTTCCTGGGCTGACCTGATCGTTCTCACCGGTAACGTCGCGCTGGAATCCATGGGTTTCAAAACCTTTGGTTTCTCCGGTGGCCGCCCCGATGTGTGGGAGCCGGACGAAGACGTCTATTGGGGTTCGGAAACAGAGTGGCTCGGCGGCGACAACCGTTACGGCAAGAGCAACGGCCCGGTGCAGGAGCCCGGCGACGGCACGCTGGTGGCGGAACCGGATCTGCATGGCCGCGAAGAAAGCCGCACCGATCAGGGCGAGCGCAACCTGGAAAATCCCCTCGCAGCCGTGCAAATGGGCCTGATCTACGTGAATCCGGAAGGCCCCGAAGGCAATCCGGATCCAGTCGCCTCGGCCAAGGACATCCGCGAAACCTTCGGCCGCATGGCTATGAACGACGAGGAAACCGTCGCTTTGATCGCTGGCGGTCACGCCTTCGGTAAAACCCACGGTGCCGGCCCTGCCGATAACGTCGGGCCAGAACCGGAAGCGGCCGGCCTCGAAGAACAGGGTCTCGGCTGGCGCAACGCATTCGGTACCGGCAAGGGCGGCGACACGATCACCAGTGGCCTGGAAGTCACCTGGACCACCACACCGACAAAGTGGAGCAACAACTACCTGGAAAACCTGTTCGGCTTCGAGTGGGAGCTGAGCAAGAGCCCGGCCGGTGCACATCAGTGGATACCGAAAAACGGCGCCGGTGCCGGTACCGTTCCGCACGCTCATGATCCGAGCAAGAAACTGTCGCCAACCATGCTCACCTCTGACCTGGCGCTGCGTTTCGATCCAGCTTACGAGCAGATCTCCCGGCGCTTCCTCGCCAACCCGGATCAATTGGCCGACGCCTTCGCCCGTGCCTGGTACAAACTGATCCACCGCGACATGGGCCCGCTGTCTCGCTATCTCGGCCCGGAACTGCCGAACGAAGAACTGCTGTGGCAGGACCCGATTCCTGATGTCACACACCCGTTGATCGACGACAGCGACGCGGCTGCGCTGAAAAGCAAAATCCTCGCGTCGGGCTTGTCGGTGTCGCAACTGGTCTCGACCACATGGGCGGCCGTCTCGACGTTCCGTGGTTCAGACAAGCGCGGCGGCGCCAACGGTGGTCGTCTGCGTCTGGCACCGCAGAAGTTCTGGCAGGCCAACCAGCCTGAACAACTGGCCAAAGTGCTGCAAACCCTTGAGGGCATTCAGAACGAATTCAACGGCGGCGCTGCTGGCAAGAAAGTTTCGCTGGCAGACCTGATCGTGTTGGCGGGGAATGCCGGGGTCGAACAAGCGGCGAAAAACGCCGGCCATTCGGTCACGGTGCCGTTCACGCCGGGACGCACGGATGCCTCGCAAGAGCAAACCGACGTTGATTCCTTTGGCTTCCTTGAGCCGATTGCCGATGGCTTCCGCAACTACAGCAAGGGCAAATACACCGTTTCGGCCGAGGCGCTGCTGATCGACAAGGCACAACTGCTGACCCTCACCGCGCCGGAGATGACCGTGTTGCTGGGTGGCTTGCGGGTGTTGAACACCAATGTCGGGCAAACCCGCCATGGTGTGTTCACCTCGCAAACTGAAGCGCTGACCAATGACTTCTTCACCAACCTGCTGGACATGGGCGTGGAGTGGAAGCCAACTTCGAGAGATGCGGATGAGTTCGAGGGGCGCGACCGTAAAACCGGCAGCGCGAAGTGGACGGCCACGCGGGTTGATCTGGTGTTTGGTTCCAATGCGCAGTTAAGGGCGTTGGCTGAGGTGTATGCCAGTTCGGATGCGAAGGAGCAGTTCGTCAGGGACTTCGTTGCGGCGTGGACGAAGGTGACGAATCTGGATCGGTTTGATTTGAGGTAATTTTCGGCAAATAAAAACACCGCATTGGTTAATGCGGTGTTTTTTTGTGTACGGTTTGGGGTGTGTGGTGATGCTGAAATCTTACCCCCTCACCCCAGCCCTCTCCCCCAGGGGGGCGAGGGGGGAAGGGAGCCGATCTTCGTGCTATTCAAGGCCTGAGTTCGACTCCGGACTTTCAGGTCGGCGTATAGCGCAAAAACACCTCGGTCAGTCCCCTCTCCCACTGGGAGAGGGTTAGGGTGAGGGGCTTTTCAGATCCTGACTTCGACTCCGGACTTTCAGGTCGGTGTATAGCGCAAAGACACCTCGGTCAGTCCCCTCTCCCACTGGGAGAGGGTTAGGGTGAGGGCCCATCAAGCCAAGCTCTTGCTCACCACCTCATACACATCACTCGACAACTGCCCCGACGCTCGAATCCGCTCCAGCTCGCCTTTCATCATCGCCTGCCGCGCATCGTCATATTTGCGCCAGCGCGTCAGCGGCGCCAGTTGGCGCGAAGCGATCTGCGGGTTGAAGCCGTTCAGCTCGATAACCAGATCCGCAAGGAAGCGATAACCGGAACCGTCCGCCGCGTGGAAGTTGATCAGGTTCTGCCCGGCAAACGCGCCGACCAGCGCACGCACCTTGTTCGGGTTCTTGATGTTGAACGCCGGGTGCTGCATCAACGCTTTCACGCGCTCCAAACCGCCCGGCAAGGTGCTGCCGGCCTGCACGCTGAACCACTGATCCATGACCAGCGGGTTGTCCTTGAAGTGCTCGGCAAAACTGGCCAGTGCCAAGGCTTTCTGCTCTTCGAACGGCGAGTTGACCAACACCGCCAGCGCGGTCAGGCGCTCGGTCATGTTGTCGGCTGTTTCAAACTGCTCCAGCGCCGCCGCGAGTACTTCCGGCTTGCCGCTGAGCATCAGGTACGACAGCGCAATGTTCTGCAGCGCTCGACGGGCGAAGTGCTCGGCTTCGGCCACGTACGGGGTTTTCTTCGACAGGTCACGGTTGGCCTGATAACGCAGCCACAGTGCTTCGAACAGACCTTCCGCCAGTTGCTGACGGGCGAACTCACGGGCGATATGAATCGCATCGACATCCGCCACTTCGCTGATTTCAGTGAGGTACGCCTCACCCGGTAGCGAAAGCATTTCAGCGACCATCGCCTGATCCAGCGACTCATCCGAGAGCACCGTGCGCAGCGCCGAGACCAGACGCGGGTCGAGTTTCAGGCTCTCGCCCTTCTGCTGCTGGCCAATCAGTTCTTGCAGCACTTGCACCGACAGTTGCTGGCCGGCATCCCAGCGGTTGAAACCGTCGCTGTCGTGCTGCATCAGGAACATCAGTTGATCGCGGTTGTACGGGAAGCTCAGTTTCACCGGCGCGGAGAAGCCACGCAGCAGCGAAGGCAGCGGCTGTTCAGCGATGTCGACGAAGGTGAAGGTCTGCTCGGCTTCGGTCACCGAGATCACGCGAGTGGTGCCTTGCGCCGACGCTTCACCGCTCAGGCGCAGAGCAATCTCGTTGCCTTGGCTGTCGAGCAGGCCGAGTTCAACCGGGATCACGAACGGCAGTTTTTCAACTTTGTCCGGGGTTTCCGGGCAGCTCTGCCGGAAGGTCAGGCTGTACGTTTTTGCCGCAGCGTCATAAGACTCGCTCACGGCCAGACGCGGCGTACCGGCCTGACTGTACCAGCGCTTGAACTGGGTCAGGTCGACACCGTTGGCATCTTCCATCGCTTTGATGAAGTCGTCGCACGTCACCGCTTGGCCGTCGTGGCGCTCGAAATACAGATCGCTGCCCTTACGGAAGCCATCGGCACCCAGCAAGGTATGGATCATGCCGACCACTTCCGAGCCCTTTTCGTACACGGTCAGCGTGTAGAAGTTGGAGATCTCGATGAAGCTGTCCGGGCGCACGGCGTGAGCCATGGGACCTGCATCTTCAGCAAACTGGTGGGTACGCAGATACGCCACGTCCTGAATGCGCTTGACCGTGGCCGAATTCATGTCGGCAGAGAAGCCGGAATCACGGAATACGGTGAAGCCTTCCTTCAGCGACAACTGGAACCAGTCGCGGCAGGTCACGCGGTTGCCCGACCAGTTGTGGAAGTATTCGTGGGCGACGATCGCTTCAACCCGCTGGTGTGCGGCGTCGGTCGCGGTTTCGGCACGAGCGAGTACGGCGCTGGAGTTGAAGATGTTGAGGCCTTTGTTCTCCATCGCGCCCATGTTGAAGTCGTTGACCGCGACGATCATGAAGATGTCCAGATCGTACTCGCGACCGTAAACCTCTTCGTCCCAGCGCATCGACTTCTTCAAGCTGTTCATCGCGTGCTGGCACTTGTCGATGTTTTCCGGCTCGACGTAAATGCGCAGCGCAACGTTGCGGTTGGTCATGGTGGTGAAGCTGTCTTCGACGCACCACAAGTCACCGGCCACCAGCGCGAACAGGTACGCCGGTTTCATGAACGGGTCTTCCCAGGTTGCCCAGTGCCGGCCGTCTTCGCCCGGGCCACTGGCAATCGGGTTGCCGTTGGAGAGCAGCACTGGATAGCTGTGCTGTTCGGCGACCACGGTGGTGGTGAACTTGCTCATCACGTCCGGGCGGTCGAGGTAATAAGTGATCTTGCGGAAACCTTCGGCCTCGCACTGGGTGCAGAACATCGTGCCGGACTTGTACAGGCCTTCCAGCGCGGTGTTGGTTTCCGGGTGGATCCTGACGCTGGTGTCGACCGTGAAGGTTTCGGCGGTCGGCTGCAGGGTCAGGTGGTTCTCGGTGAGCTGGTATTGACCGTCAGTCAGTTCCTGATCGGCCAGCGTCACCGAGAGCAATTCCAGCTGCTGGCCATCGAGTACCAGCGGCGGCAGGCCCGGGCCACGCGCCGGGTTGCGACGCATGACCAACTGCGCGTGCACCAGGCTGTGATCCTCGAACAACTCGAAGGTCAGGTGTGTTTCGTCGATCAGGTACTCGGGCGCCTGATAGTCCTTCAGGTAGATCATCTTCGGTTGTTCGGTGCGCATGCTGGAGTCCTTACT
>Ga0157369_10000284_pt1 | contig 67849 bp, 60 predicted proteins | sample C25metaG_FD_113461 | JGI IMG/M metagenome (GOLD analysis project Ga0157369, IMG submission 113461) | Corn rhizosphere microbial communities from Kellogg Biological Station, Michigan, USA - C2-5 metaG | ecosystem: Host-associated > Plants > Roots > Rhizosphere > Soil | place: USA: Michigan... | reverse complement strand
GCGGCCGTTCGCGTGCGAAGCGGATCGACGCAGATCACGCGCGCTCCGTTGGCCCGCGCGCGACGGATGAACGGCCACAGATGCGGATTCGAGGTCAGCGTGTTCGTTCCCCAGAGCAGAATCAATTTCGCTTCGGGCACGGCTTCGGGATCGGTTCCCATCTTTGCGCCATACGTCAGCGCGAACGCCTCGCCGCCCGCACTCGAACAGATGGTGCGGTCGAGAAACGAAGCGCCGATGCGCCGGAAAAATCGCGAGGCCATCCCTTCGCCCTGCACGAGCCCCATCGTCCCCGCGTACGAATACGGCAGGATCGCTTGCGGGCCGTCGGCCGAGGCGATGATCGCGTTCAGGCGTTCGGCGATCAGCGACGTCGCTTCCTCCCACGTCGCGCGGCGAAAGCGTCCCTCCCCTTTCGCACCGACGCGGATCTGCGGATACGCCAGCCGCTCGGGGTGATACGTCCTCTCCAGATACTTCGAGACTTTCGTGCAGAGAAATCCCTGCGTCATCGGATGATCCGGATCGCCGGCGATGCGAATGGCGCGGCCATCCTCGACCGTGACGAGCATGACGCATGTGTCAGGACAATCGTGCGGACAGACGGCGCGGACTTGCATTCATCAGCAGTTTACCCTGCGCGTAGACGCAGGGTCTCCGGTGATCCCGCGCAAACTCTTGCAAAAAACGCAGTCCCTCGCACCGCCACCGGAGATCCTGACGGGCCGCTTCGCGTCCCGCAGGATGAACGACTAAGACAGCTTCTTCACCAGCGTCTTCGGCGCAATCGCCCGATAGCTCTCGTTGATCCAGCTCTTGATCAAATCGAGCGCCTTCTCGTCGGTGAGATACGCCGTCACCCAACCACTCTTCCCAAGTCCGTAGCCGGTCGGCCCGGTGAACGGAAGATCGATGGCCATGTCGCGCGACTGCGGCAGCTTGACGGAGATCGAAAAGCGTCCGTTCTCGTCGGTGCCCATGAAGAGGAAGGCCTTCTTCTTCACCTTCATCGCGCTGTGTCCCCACGGAAACTCCTCGTGCGCCTCGGGGAACTTCAGCGCGAACTCGCGCAACTTCGATTCGATCTTGCCGCCTTTGGATTTGGCCATGGTCCGTTACTCCCGCTCGAGCACCATCGCTACGCCGATCCCGCCCGCCGCGCAGACGGTGACCAGGCCGTACTGCTGGCCGGTGAGCTGGAGCTCGTTGCAGACGGTGGTGATGATGCGGGCGCCGGTGGCGCCGAAGGGATGTCCGAGCGCGATCGAACCGCCGGTGCGGTTGATGGCGGTCGGATCGATGTCGCCGATCGGCTCGCTGCGTCCGAGTTTTTCTTTGGCGATTTTCTTCGAGCCGATCCACTGGATGTTCGAGAGCACCTGTGCGGCGAAGGCTTCGTGCATCTCGATCACGCCGATGTCCTTCAGCGAAATCTTGGCGCGTTCGAGAGCGACCGGCAGCGCGACGACGGGGCCTTGCAGCAGTTGGTCGAAGGGATCGGTGGCCGCGTATGCGTAGCTCTTGATGAAGCCGATCGGCTTGACGCCAAGCTCTTTCGCTTTGTCTTCGGACATCAGCAGGACGGCGGCCGCGCCGTCGGTGAGCGGCGACGAATTGGCGGCGGTGATCGTTCCGAACTTGCGATCGAAGACCGGCCGCAGTTTGGCCATCGCTTCGAGCGTCGAATCGCCGCGAATGAGGTTGTCCGTTTCGACGACGTTGTCGTAACCCGGCGGCACGACCACGGTCATCACTTCCTCTTTGAACCGCCCGCTCGCAGTGGCCTCGGCGGCGCGGTGATGGCTCTGCAACGCGAACGCGTCCTGCGCCTCGCGCGTGATGCCGTTTTCCTTGGCCATCTTCTCGGCCGACTCGCCCATGGTCAGGCCGGTGGTCGATTCGGCGATGGCGGGAGCGTCCGGCGCCAGATCCTTCGGACGGATCTTGCTGAACGATCCGAGCTTGCCGCCCACGCTCTTTTCCTTGCTTGCGCCCACCAGCGCCTCGGCGAAGTTCTTCGAGAAGAGGATGGGGATGTCGGAGAGCGACTCGCTGCCGCCGGCGACGACGATGTCGGCGTAGCCGCGGAAGATCATGTCCGCGGCCGAGGTGATGGCCTGATTTGAGGAAGCGCACGCTTCGCCGACGGTGAAGGCCGGAATCTTGCGCGGAAGTCCGGTGCCGAGGACGATCTCACGGGCGATGTTCGGCGCTTTGACGGAGGGGATGACGTTGCCGAAGACGACTTCCTGAATCGCATTCGGATCGATGCCCGAGCGCTGCACGAGCTCCGCGACGACGAGCTTGCCGAGATCGAGGGCGGAGAGATGCGCGTAATGCGTCCCCGACTTCGCGAACGGCGTGCGGAGACCGCGAACGACAGCAACGCGAGGGGTGTATTGCCACATGCGGCGAAGATTAGCACGCGGCCTCGGGTGAAAGAGGCCGCGTAATTCGGCGATGTCAGTGTCGTACAGCGCGCCGTTTCGGCGGCGCGGTTGGGACAGTGATGGTGATGTTGCCGCTGCTGGAGCACGTCTCGCCGGTGGCGGCGGTGAGCGTCAGCGTCCAGTGATAGATGCCGGTCGCGGCGTACGTATGCGTGGGTGAGAAGCCGGCCGCGCCGCTGTTGTCGCCGAAAGTCCAGGCCGCGCTGACGTTGGGGCAGGCTGGCTGCTGCTGAAGTTGGAACGCAACAGCTGTCGCGGCTTGAGCGGTGGTCGGAACGGTGGCGGCGCAGCCGAGGGTGCAGGTCGAGCCCTGAACGAGAAAGGCGGCGCTGCGTTTCGTGTCGTTCGACGGACTGATGTCGCCGGAGACGTGATCTTCGTCGACGGACAAGAAGAAGTAGTACGTGCCGGCGGGGAGGTTCGGAATGGTGACGGATGTCGTCTGCGAGTTGCTGGCGCCGGCGGCGAGCGCCGGAGTGGCGATCGCGGCGACGATTGGATCGGATGGCGACATCGTCAGACCGCTGCCGATGCGAATGCGCGTCGTCGTCGCCGGCGCGGCGGCGCTGGTGCTGACGTTCGTGACGGTGAAGGAGACGGCGATCGGATCGCCGGAGTGTCCGGACGGAAGTGCGTAGGCGATATCGGTCGCCGCGAGATCGGGCTTCGGCGTGCTGCACATGTTCGCGGTGACCGTGGCCGAGGCGGTATTCGAATCCGTGGTGCCGCCGGGACCGACAGCGCGCACGACGTAGCTGTACGTCTGAGGCGAGGTCGCGGTTCCGTCGTTGAACGTGGTGGTATTGCCGTCGACGGAGCCGATCTGCGCACCGTTGCGGAGGATCACGTAGCTGGTTGCCGTCGCGGCCGCGGACCAGTTCAGAGTCACCATCGCCAGCGGCGGCGAGACGATCGGATTGCAGGTCGCATTCGCCGCCAGCGTGAACGCCGGCGGCGGACAGACGTTCGCGGATGGTGTGATCGATCCGGCTTGCGCGGCCGTGCTGCCGGTTGAATTGGACGCAGTCACCGCGTAGCTGTAGCTCTGTCCGGCGGTGACGTTCGCGTCGTCAAACGAGGCGGTGCCGGCGGAGAGCACTCCGCTGATGTCGATTCCGTTGCGGCTGACGATGTAGGAAGCCGCGCTGGTGGCGCTGGACCACGTGACGTGCACTTCCGGCGATCCTGCATGACAGAAGGCGCTGACCGAGGCGGTGAACGAAGACGGCGGCGTGCCGCAGACGGGAACGGTGACGTCCGCCGACGACGACGACGTGCTCCCGCTCACATTCGAGGCCGTGACGGTGTAGGTGTAGGTCTGGCCGGAAGTCACCGTGGCGTCGTTGAAGTGATCGTTCGAGGAAGAGAGCGTCGAGCTGACCGGCGTACCGTTCCGGTTGACGACGTAGGACGACGCTCCGGGCGAGGGTCCCCAGCTCACGTGCGCAACTGGCGCGTTGTTGTCGCAACCGGCGTTGGCCGAGGCGCTGAACGGCCCGGGAGGATCGGGGACGCACGGCAGGTGCAACACCGTCGCCTGCGCCGGGGCGGAGGTGGCGCTGCCGTTGATGTTCGAAGCTGTGACGGTGTAGCTGTAGCTTTGGCCAACGGTGACATTGACGTCGTCGAACGAGGTGACGTCGGCGGCGAGCGTTCCGCTGATCGGTGTGCCGGCGCGCTTGACGACATAGGACGTGGCGAATGCGGCCGGGTTCCACGCAACGTGTACGGCGGGAGTGGAGGCGTTCACACACGTCGCGGTCGCCGTCGCGGTGGGCGTCGCGGGCGGACAGATCGTGCTGCTGACGTTGACCGTCTTCGTGTTCGAGTCGGACGAGCCACCGCTGTTCGAGGCCGTAACCTTGTAGTCGTAGCTCTGTCCGGGGTTGACGTTGGTGTCGGTATAGGAGGAGGCGGTCGTGTCGACGGGAAAGCCGGATGTCGTGGGCGTCCTCGTAATCCGGTAACTCGTCGCCGTCGGCGAGCCGGACCAAGTGAGGTTTACGACTGCGCGCGGACCAGTCGCATCGCATGCGGCACTTCCGTCGAGAACCGGCGCTGCAGGCGCAGGCTGACAGACGTCGAACGGGATGAAGACGTCGACCGTGTTTGAGGTGAAGGAGCCGCCGGAGTTGTCCCTCGCGATGACGTAGTACGAACGCGTCTGTCCACCGGCCATGGAGTTATCGGACGTCTCGAACATCCACGAGCCGCCTGCCGGGATCGTACCGATAGGAACGCCCTGCCCCTGCTGGTAAACCTCGTAGCCGGTGGCGCCGGCCGACGCCGGCCAGGTCAACCGGATGCCCGGCTGGTGCGTGGCTTGGCTCTGACAGAACGCGCTACCGCTTACAGTGAACGGACCGGGTGCGGCGAACATCGGAACCGCGGCGAGCAACAGAAGTAGAGCAATCGATGCGGGCTTCATCGCATCTCTCAAAAGAGCAAAGAGCTTGCCTCAAGCTCAGTTCGCGGTGCCCATCAGCTGCCGCAGAACGAACGGCAGAATCCCTCCGTGCTCGTAGTAGTCGACTTCGATCGGCGTGTCGATGCGGACGATGAGCGGGACGTTTTCCGTGGCGCCGTTCCCGCGATGGATGACCAGCGTCGCTTTCTGGCGCGGGCGGAGATCGCCGGTGATGCCGGTGATGTCGAACGTTTCCGTTCCGTCGAGGTGCAAGGACGCGGCGTTCGTTCCCTCTTCGAATTGCAGCGGGAGGACGCCCATGCCGACGAGGTTCGAACGATGGATGCGCTCGAAGCTCTGCGTGATCACGGCGCGCACGCCGAGGAGCTTGGTGCCTTTCGCGGCCCAGTCGCGGGAGGAGCCGGTGCCGTACTCCTGGCCGGCGATGACGACCAACGGCGTTCCTTCCTTCTGATACTGCATGGCCGCGTCGTAGATCGACATCTGCGTGCCGTCCGGCTGGTGCTTGGTCACGCCGCCTTCGACGCCGGGCACCATCAGGTTCTTGATGCGCACATTCGCGAAGGTCCCGCGCGTCATCACGCGATCGTTTCCGCGGCGCGAGCCATAACTGTTGAAGTCTTCGACGGCAACGCCCGACTCGATGAGGTACTTGCCGGCCGGCGAATTGGCTTTGATCGAACCTGCGGGGCTGATGTGATCCGTGGTCACCGAATCGCCGAAGACGGCCAGCGCGCGGGCGCCGGTGATGTCGGCCGCCTTGCCCATCCCCTTGTCGCCGGTGAAGAACGGCGGCTCCTGGATGTAGGTCGATTTCTCATCCCACGCGTAGAGCAGGCCGCCCGTGCTCGGGATCTCGTTCCAGAGCGGATTCTGGTCTGCGAAGTTTTGATACAGCGTCCGGAACGCCTCGGCATCGAGCGCGCCGGCCATGCATTCGCGGATCTCGGCCATGGTCGGCCAGATTTCGCGCAGGTAGACGTCCTCGCCGTGCGCGCCGCGCCCGAGCGGCTCGTTGGCCATGTCGATGTCGATGCGGCCGGCCAGCGCGAACGCAACCACGAGCGGCGGCGACATCAGAAAGTTCGCGCGGATCGACTGGTGCACGCGCGCTTCGAAATTGCGATTGCCGGAGAGGACGCTGACGCCGATGAGATCGTGCTGCGTGATGGCCTCTTCGATGCGCGGATCGAGCGGGCCGGAGTTGCCGATGCAGGTCGTGCAGCCGTAGCCGACGGTGTTGAAGCCGAGCTGGTCGAGGTACGGCTGCAGGCCGCTGCGATGGTAGTAGTCGGTGACGACGCGCGAGCCGGGAGCGAGCGAGGTCTTGACCACGCGCGGAACGCGCAGCCCTTTCTCGACCGCCTTCTTGGCCAGCAATCCGGCAGCGATCATCACCGACGGATTCGAGGTGTTCGTGCACGAAGTGATCGCGGCGATGAGCACGTCGCCGTGATGCAGCTCGGCAACGGCCATCGGAAATTCGTCCGCCAATGAATCGGCGGCCACGCGGTCGGGCGTGGGACGGTTGTTGAGCATCTCTTCTTCGGTGACGACGCTGGTGTTCTTTTTCTCCGACACCAGCGCGTTCGGCGCGGTGCCGGAATCCTGCTCGCCGCCGCCGGAAATCGTGTGCTCGGGACCGGTGGATGTGACGCCGACCAGCGTTCGCGCCTTGCGCGCGATCTCCCCTTCCGGCTTGCCGTAGCCCGCCGGTGCGGGCGCTTTCATCATGGCCAGGAACTCGCGCTGAATGTCGTCGAGCTCGATGCGGTCCTGCGGGCGCTTCGGTCCGGCCACGCTGGCCACGACGCTGTTCAGATCGAGCTCGAGCACCGAGGTGTAGTCGATGTCGCCGGCCTTCGGCATCCCGAAAAGGCCCTGCGCCTTGAAGTAGCCGCGCAGCGTGTTGACCTGCGCCTCGCTGCGGCCGGTCATGAGCATGTAGCGGCACGTCTCTTCGTCGACCGGGAAGTAGCCCATCGTCGCGCCGTACTCGGGCGCCATGTTGGCGATCGTGGCGCGGTCGGCCAGCGCCAGCGAAGCCGCGCCGTCGCCGAAGTATTCGACGAACTTTCCGACCACCTTCGCCTTGCGCAGCATCTCGGTGATGGTGAGCACGAGATCGGTTGCAGTGACGCCTTCGCGCAGCGAGCCTTTGAGATGAACGCCGACGACGTCCGGCGTCAAAAAGTACACCGGCTGCCCCAGCATCCCCGCTTCGGCCTCGATCCCGCCGACGCCCCAGGCCACGATGCCGAGGCCGTTGATCATGGTCGTGTGCGAGTCGGTGCCGACCAGCGTGTCGGGATACCAGACGCCGTCCTTCTGCAGCACGCCGCGCGCGAGGTACTCGAGGTTGACCTGATGCACGATGCCGATTCCGGGCGGCACGACGCCGAATCCGTTGAAGGCCTGCATCCCCCACTTGAGAAATTGATAGCGCTGCTGGTTGCGCTTGAACTCGACGTCCATGTTCAGTTGCAGCGCGTCGGGACGATTGGAGTAGTCGACCTGCACGGAGTGGTCGACGACGAGGTCCACCGGCACGAGCGGCTCGATGATTTTCGGATCGGCGCCGGCGCGGCTGGCGGCGGAACGCATCGCGGCGAGGTCGACGAGAAGCGGCACGCCGGTGAAGTCCTGCAGCAGGACGCGCGCGACCATGAACGGGATCTCATCCGTCCGCTCGGCGCGCGGCTTCCAGTTGGCGAGCGTGCGCACATCGCGCTCGGCGATCTTTTTTCCGTCGACGTTGCGCAGCACCGACTCGAGCACGATGCGGATCGAGACCGGCAGTTTGGACACGTTGCCGACGCCGGCCGCTTCGAGTTTCGGAAGCGAGTAAAACTGTCCGCTGGTGCCGTCGCCGAGGTTGAAGGAATCGAGAGTATTGAAGGTGTTGTGAGGCATTTCCATCCTCTGATGCAGAATGGCGCGTGAGGGAAATCGGCGCGCGGATGGCGACTATATCAAAGCGTTCTTGATATAACGTCCGTCCTTCAAACGGAGGACGAACATGAGCGCTCGCGGCAAACAGGAGTATCTCGAAACATACGACGCGGAGCACGCCCGAACGATGAAAGTTCTGAAGGCGTATCCGACCGACAAGCTCGATCTTCGTCCGCATCCGAAGTTGAAAACAGCCCGCGAGCTGGCCTTTGTTTTCATCATGGAGTGCGCCCTCGGCAAGAAAGTCTGGAACGACGAATTCGCCAGCGGTCCGCCGAAAGCCGGCTCCACACCGCCGAAGCCGCCCGAGGATTGGGACGAGCTTCTGGCGACGCTGGAGAAATCACACGTCGACTTCCGCGATCTGGTTTCGGGCGCGTCCGACGCCGATCTCGAACACAACGTTCACTTCATGAGCGGCCCGCATCAGATGGCGCCGATCTCACGCAAGGACTGGATCTGGTTCCTGCTCCACGACCAGATCCACCATCGCGGCCAGTTCTCGATCTACCTGCGCATGGCCGATGGGAAGGTGCCTTCGATCTACGGGCCGAGCGCGGATGAGCCGTGGATTTGAAAGGCAGTGGATTAGTAGATTAGTGGACTAGTCGATTAGGGATCGAGATCACGAGCCGCGGCTCTAATCTACTAATCCACTAATCACTAATCTACTGAACCAGCGCCGCCGCTTCTGCTAACCGCGCATCGCTTTCGCCGTGCGCGCGGAGGAACGTCGCGGGATCGCTGAGGACGTTGCCCATGCGCATGCCTTTGCGGATGGCGGTGAACGTCACTTTGCGCGTGGCCAGGGCGGCGAGCAGGCCGAGGTGCGTTTTCATCTTGCCGTTGACCTGGTAGCGGACGTCGGTGGCGTGTTTCCAGAGGCCGGCGTATTCGCGGTAGAACTCGTCGAGCGGCAGCTTCGTCGGCAGCACCGTGTGCGCGATGTCGAACAGCTCCCAGTCGCGCGTATTGATCGTGTCCTGCGTCGCGTCCCACAGGTCGGTGCCGGGCAGCGGCGTGAGGACGGAGAAGCCGGAGTTGTAGGCGCCCGTGGCGTCAACCCACTGCTTCAGTTTTTCAAAGTCGGGACGATCCCATGACGGATCGATGATGAAGTTCGGCGTGTAGCCGATGTCGAGGTCCTGCAGGATCTTGATGGCGCGGTTGTTGTTGTCGGCAGTGTTGCGCTTGTTGACCGACTTCAGGCCGGCATCGTCGATCTTCTCGAGGCCGAGGAACACGGTCATGCGGCCGCACGCCTTCCATTGCTCGATCAGATCGGGGAACTTGCAGATGATGTCGCTGCGGGTCTGGATCGTGTAGTGCTTCTTGATGCCCGAGGCGGCGATCGCCTTGCCGAGCTCGCGGCCGCGCTTCACGTTCATCCAGAAAATGTCGTCGGTGATGAAGACGTTCGGCGCTTCGATCTGCTGCAGCTCCTTGACCACGCGGTCGGGCGATTTCTCGCGGAACGTGCTCTCGTGAAACTTCCAGACCGAGCAGAAGTTGCACTTGAAGGGACAGCCGCGCGCGGTTTCGAGCAGCGCCAGCGGGCGGCGGAAGTTGATGTAGTACTCGGAGGCGTACTCCTTGATCAGATGCCGCGCCGGCATCGGCAGGTTGTCGATGTTGCCGCGGGCGGGCGCGTGGCCCGTGTCGATCGGACCGTTTTTATCGTTGATGACCAGGCCGGGCACGCTGCGCAGATCGCGCTTCGATGACCACGCATCGACGAGCGGCGTCATCACCTCTTCGCCGTCGCCCACCACGACGACGTCGATATTCGGCTTCAGGAACCATTTCGGATCGCGTGAGGCGTCATGCCCGCCGATGACGACCAGGACGTCCGGCATTTCGTCCCTGACCTGCTTCGCCAGACGCATGGCGCGAAAACGCTCGGTGGTGAAGTTGCACTGCAGACCGACGATGTCCGGCCCGAAGGCGCGCATCTTGGCCAGACCGTGCTTGATGCCGTCGATGCGCATGTCGACGATCTGGCAGCTGTGCCCTTCGAGCTCGAGACCGCCGGCCACGCACTCCATGCCCAGCGGCTCGACAAACGTGATCATCTCCAGACCGATGATTCCGCCGATCGGCGCCTTGAGAAACGAGATTTTCATGAAGCGTGATAATAACCCAATCATCGCGCTGCTATCCTCCGCTTCGCCATGCGCCCCTCCCGATTCCTCCTCGTCCTATCCCTCTTGTTCGCCGCCGCTTGCGCCAGCACGGGCGTGCCCGCCGTGCCATCGATCACACAGGCGGAGCTCGAGCGCCGCACGCAGGAGTTGATGGATTCGGTCACTACCGGCGATCACGCTCCATGGCAGAAGTACTACGCGGATGACGCCCTCTTCTTCGATGAGAAAGGGCGCAGCATGACCAAGGAGCAGCTAGTGGCCGACATCACGCCTCTGCCGAAAGGCTATGGCGGCTCGATCAAGCTGGTGAAGGCGCAAAGCCGCATCGAGAACGACACGGCCATCCTCAGCTACGACCTCGACGAGTCGGAGACGATCTGGGGACAGAACCTCAGCGCGCGGTACCACGGCACCGACACGTGGATGTACCGCGACGGACGCTGGCAGATCGTGGCCACGCAGATGTTTCGCTATTACGAAGATCCGCATCCCGGTACCGCCGTCGATCCAAGCCGTCTCGATCGCTATGCGGGGACGTACGAGCTCGCGGCCGGCACGCGGATGACCGTGTCGGTCGAGAACGGCCAGTTGTACGCACAGCGCGAGGGACGCGCGCGCGAGCAACTCATCCCCGAATCGAACGACATCTTCTTCCGCAAAGGCGTCGAAGGAAGACGCCTTTTTCGCGTCGCGGAAAACGGAACGATCGATGCGCTGATCGATCGCAGAAACAATGAGGACGTCGTCTGGAAAAAGGTTCCCGCGGCGACCACGTTCGCGTTGAAGAGTTCCGCGTTCCGTGAAGGCGACACGCTTGCCGACAGCACGGTCCTGCATGGTCTCGATTGCGACGGAGCGAACATCTCCCCTCCTCTCAATTGGGAAAATGCGCCGGCCGGCACGCGAGGATTCGCGCTGGTGCTCGATGATTTCGAGGCTCGCGGCGGCGATGGCTTCATCCATTGGGCCGTCTACAACATCCCGGCGGACGCGACGACGCTCGCCGCCGGCGCAGGCTCGCACGACGTCGACATTCCGGGCGGCGGCCGCCATGCGTACAACGATTTCCTGCAGCGAAATTATGGAGGTCCGTGTCCGCCGGAAGGTCCTCCGCACAAATATCGCTTCACGATCTACGCGCTCGATCTCCCGTCCATCGACGACGCCGGAACTCCGATGACGTGGCGAAAACTGCGGGCGATCATCCGTGGCCACATCCTCGGCGAAGCATCGCTAACGGCGTTGCGCGGTCATTAGCTGCTCATCCTCTCCCCTGCGCGAGTTTCCTCGCCTCGGGGAGTTTGCGCAGCCGCAGCATCGCGATCGTGCCGAGGATCGGGCCGGGCGCGAGGATGCCGAAGGCCCAGCGCCAGGTGACAGCGTGTTCGATGATCGGCATCAGGCTGATCGACGCAGTCGTGATCAGAAATCCGATGCACGTTTGCAGCGTGAGCGCGGTGCCGATGTAGCGCGGATCGGACAGCTCCGTCACGCACGCCGAGAACTGCGCGGAATCGGCGACGACGGTCGCGCCCCAGATCGCGGCGACGATCAACAACGCGGCTGGCGGACCGCCGAAAAGGAATCCGATGGCGATCGAGCAGGCGCCGCTGGCGATCATGGCGGCGGAGGCGACCACCGTGCGTCCGATCCGGTCGGCGTAGCGTCCGGCGATCACGCATCCCACCGCGCCGCTGCCGATCACGACGAACGACCCGACCTCGGCCAGCCGCGGCGCCATGCTCGCGCGCAGCATCACCGGGATCCACGTCCACATCGCGTACAGCTCCCACATGTGCCCGAAGTAGCCGAAGTTCGCCAATCGCACGGAGCGATTGCGGACGATGTCGGTAGCCTGATGAAAATCGAAGGGCTGATTCGGAAGCGCGAACGGTCCGTCGTGCACGAATGCGAACACGATCAGGCCACCGGCGAGCGCGAGCACCGAGGCGACGGCGACGTTGATTCGCCAGTTCTGCGATCCGATGGCGTTGACGAGATACGGCGAGGCCTTGCCGAGCGTGAGCGCGCCGACGAGCACGCCGAGCGCGAAGCCGCGTCCTTCGCGGAACCATGTGGCGATGATTTTCATCCCCGGCGGATAGACGCCCGCCAGAAAAACGCCGGTGAGAAAGCGCAGCGCGATGGCGGTGATCGCGTCATGCGCGAACGCGGCGAAGAGCGCGTTCGTGATCGCACCGAGCAACGCCGACACCGCGAAAAGCCGCCGCACGTTGAGAACGTCCGGCAGGTTCGCGATCGCGCTGATCAGCGTGCCGGCCACGAAGCCGATCTGCACCGCGAGCGTCAGCCAGGAGGTGGTCGTCGCAGTGAGGTGCCACTCGGCTGCAATCTTCGGCGCGACGGCGGACGCGGTGAACCAGAGCGACATGCCGAAGAGCTCGGCCAGGCCGGTGAGCAGCAGCGCTCGCGTTCGCGTCATGCGCGAAGCTTAAGCGTAGTGCGGACGTCTCGTCTGCATCCGGCGGGTGTCTCGCCCGGCGGTGGTTTCTGCGATGTTCGCGCTGGCTTGCGCTGCGTTCGCGAACATTTGTCCATTTCCAGAAACCCGGCGAGCGGCACGTCGCACACCAGATGCAGGCGAGACTTCCGCACGACTCGCTACGCCGCCATCTGCATCCTCATCTTCGATTTCGCTCGGAGGTACATCGGACCGATGGAGCCGAGGGGGATGCCGGTGATCGCGCTGACTTCGTCGTACGCGTAGCCTTTGATGGCGATGAGGATGCAGAGCGTGCGCGCTGGTTTGCTCAACGACGCGAGCGCCTGACGGAGAGCGATGTCGTCGTGCGATGAATCGGCATTCGTATCCGGCAGCTCGGCAAGCACTTCCTCGCCGACGAACGATTCGCGGCGGCGTTTGGATGCGCCGATCTGCCGTTTGCAGAGATTGGCGACGGTTCCGATGAGCCACGGCCGCGCGACACGAATCAGGTCGCGTTTTTCGAGGAAGAGCAGCCAGGCCTGCTGCACGACTTCCTCCGCTTCGTCGGCGGTGAGTCCGTAGCGTCTGCGCGGGATGGAGTGCAGCAGATTGCGCATGCCGAGGTGGAGTTGCTCGATGTCGAGCGTCTCCTGCGCCGCGGCCATTTTCTCGACCTCGGCCAGGAGGTCGGCGATCGCGCCGAGGATGTCCTCGGCCGGCGCCGGCTTGCGCATCACTTTCGATGAACCGCGCCGGAGCACTTCGTTTTCGAGCTCCAGCGTGGCGAAGCCGGTCAGCGTGAGCACGCGCGAGCGCGGGGTGATGCGGCGGATCGCGTCGAGCAGTTCCAGCCCCTCGGCTTCGGTATGCAGACGGAGGTCGGCCACGATGACCGAGTAGAACGTCGCTTCCATCAGCGACTCCGCGCCGAGGCGGTCGAACGCGCCGTTGCCCTCGATCGCTTCGCACTGCAGCAAGCCCAGCAAGCCTTCTACGATCGCTTCTTCGTCATCAACTATCAGTACTCTTCCAGCCATCGCTCTCTTCTCCGGGTAGCGTTCAGAGCATCGTAGATGCCGAACCGAACGATTCTTTAAAGTACTGATAAATATAGAGTTGAATTACATCGCCGTTTCCGGACAGCGATCAGAAGTCAGAAAGTGACCGGAATCCGGACAGGTTCTCGCGGCGCGGAAGCACTCGTCGACGGCCGTCAGCAGGTGGCGGTAGTCGAACGGCTTCTGGATCACCGCGAACGTACCGAAGTCGCGGTCGGACGACAGGCGCGAGTAGCCGCTGAGAAGAATGACGCGGCGCAAAACGGAGGGATTGGTGAGTTTCCAGTAATCGGTGAGCCGTTCGCCGTCGAAGATCGGCATTTTCATGTCGAGCAGGATGACGGCGTACTCGTGCTCTTTCATGTCGACCGCATCGATGCCGTCGCGCATGAGATCGACGTGGTAGCCCGCGGTTTCGAGCAAGGCCTGCAACAGCTCGCGGATGTGATCGTCGTCGTCGATGACGAGCGCGCGTTTCTCACGATCGCTGGTCATTGCGTCACCTCGGTCTCGAGCTCGACCATCATGGCCATGAGGTCGGCGAGCTCGAACGGCTTCTGGAGAAATCGCGTGCGCGGATCGTGGAGGCCGTCGTGAAGGATGCGGCGATCGCCATGGCCGGTGGCGAAGATGACCGGCAGGTTCGCATCGAGCTGGCGAATGATTGCGTAGACCTCGCTGCCGTCGAGATCGGGCAGGCCGAAATCGAGCAACACGACGTCGGGATGAAACTCGGCGATGGCTCGTTCCGCTTCAACGCCCGTGGCGATCGATTGGACGGTGATGCCGTCCTGCTCGAGCAGCGCGGCGATGCCGTCGGCGATCGCGCGCTCGTCGTCGATGATCAGCAGCTTCGTCGCCTTCGGCTTGCGCGGAATCTCAGACGTCGAATCATCAACAATTTCCGGCGGCGCCGCTTTGGGCAGGAAGATGTGGAAGACGCTTCCTACACTCACCGTGCTCTCGACGAAGAGGAAACCGCCGTGCTGCGTCACGATCTGGTTGGCCACCGCGAGGCCGAGGCCTGTGCCGCCGCTTAGCCGCGTCGTGAAGAGCGGCTCGAAGATGTGGTCCATGATTTCCGGCGGCATCCCGTGACCCGTGTCGCGGACGGAGATCTGCACGAAGTTCTCGGGACGCGGCACGACGCCGAAGGGAAACCTGGCATTGGCCGGCAGCTCATTCGCGGAGACGGTCAGAGTTCCGCCGGCAGGCATCGCATCGCGCGCATTGGCGACGAGATTGGCGATGACCTGATCGAGTTGCCCGCGGTCGGCGGTGGCGTAGAGGCCGCCCTTCGGGATCGTGGAGACGACCCTGACCAGATTCCCCAGCACCGCCTCGGCCTCGGGCGCAAAACTTTCCCACCACGCGCCGAGGTCAATGGCATCGATCACCGGAACGTGCGGCTGCGAAAAACGGAGGATGTCGAGCACGATGCGGCGCCCGCGCTGGATGGAGTTGGCGATGTGCCACGCGCCCTTCGAAATGATCTGCGGCGTGACGTCCTCACGTTGCATCAGCTCCGCGAACGGCTGCATGCCCATGAGCACATTGTTGAATTCGTGCGCGACCGTGGCGGCCAGCCGTCCCAAGCCGCCGAGGCGATTGGCCTGGATCAGTTGCGCCTCGAGCAGCTTGCGCTCGGTGATGTCGCGGGCGTTGATGACGACTGCAGCGGTCTGCCCTTTCTTGACCAGATTCGTCGCCACCATTTCGAAGGACCGCCAGGAACCGTCCTGGTGACGCGCTCGCAGCTCGATGGTCTGGCTCGCAGCCGGTTCGGCGATCTGGCGCGTTAAGAACTCCGTCCCGCGCCGCACGTCATCCGGATGGATCAGGCGCATGCCGCTGATGCCGGCAAGATCTCTTCGCGAATAACCGAGCACGCGCTCGACAGAAGGGCTGCCGTAGCGAATGTGGCCGTCCCGTCCCATGACGACGATGACGTCCGACGCGTTTTCGATGATGGAGCGGAAGTAGTCCTCGCTGCGGCGGACCTGCAGGAACGCTTCTTCGCGATCGGTCACGTCGCGGGCCAGGCCGAGTACGACCGGCGATCCCTCATGCGAATCGAGCGAGTTGCAGTACTCCCAGATGCGCTGACCGCCGCCGGGCGGAACGATGCGCATCAGGCCGACCGCGGTGCCGTCGCGCAACAGCGTCTCCATGTACGCGTTGAAGCCGGCATCGCCGTCCGCGGGCATCAGTGCCTGAATGGACATGCCCCGAAGTTCCGCGAGGGAGACGCCGAGTGCCGCGCACGCCGCGCGATTGGCCGAGAGAATTCGACCCGACAGATCGTGCGTGCAGATCAGTTCGCGCGACTCGGATCGCGCCGGAGGCGATCCCCAATCCCTTCTGTCGAAGCGACGACCGCGCGCGCCGTCAAAGCGCATGGTGATCTCGCCCAACTGCTGTTCCAACATCGGTTCCGTCGCACATTGCACTGGCTAGCTCCTGATCAGATTGCGCGTCGCATTCAGCGGCGCTGCGTATGAGTGCATCCGCGACCATTGAAAAATACAGATCAGCCCGACTCCGCGCCGAATCGGCACAAGTTCATGACGTCGTATTTTTTTCGGCCACTCCGTGCACTTACCTCTTGAGCCCGGCCAAGGTCCAAGACGCCGGCAGAGGACTGACCATGACAAACCGCAAAAACTTCGAGCTGCCATGAACGGAACCTGCGTGTATTCGATCCGCGGAAGACTGACCGCGATCACGATGCTGACCAGCGCCGCGGCGATGCTGCTCGCCTGTGCGCTTTTGCTGGCGCGGCACATCGTCGCGGAACGTGGCGAGCTCGATGTGCAGTTGCGGAGCTTCGGACAACTGATCGCCGCGAACAGCGAAGCGGCGCTGGCGTCGAACGACCGCGGGCAGGCGGAGGCCGCGTTGTCCGCCCTGCGCGCGACGTCGTTTCTTGCAGGGCGCATCTACACCAACCGCGGCGTGCCGGCTGCGACGTATGTCAACGGTTCCGATGTTGCCGTACCGGTCCATCCGTGGCACGCGGACGGAATCGTCCGGCGGAAGAATGGTCTGGCCGAAATCTTCGTCCCCATCATCCACAACGGAAAGCGCTACGGCACCGTCTACATCGCATCCGATCAGGAAGACCTTCGCGACCGGATGAAGTCGGATGCGCAGTCGATGACGATCATCGTCCTGGTGTCGCTGTCGGCGGCGTTCTTCCTGTCCTCGCGACTGCAGCGCAGCATTTCGGGGCCGCTGGTGGAGCTGGCGCGCGTGGCGAGACTCGTTTCGCGCAACAAAAGTTTCAGCGCCCGGGCCGTTCACCCCGCCGGCGACGGCGACGATGAGATCGGCAATCTCATGACCGTCTTCAACAGCATGCTCGCGGAGCTCGAACAGCGCGATCAGAAACTCGTCCTCTATCAAACGCAACTCGAATCGACTGTGGAACAGCGCACCGCGGAGCTGACGCTGGCCAACGAAGAGCTTTTGGCCGCCAAGAATGCCGCTGAAAAAGCCGCGTGCGTCAACGCGCAGTTGGCCCGCCAGTCGGCGCTCATTCTGAACAGCGCCACGGACGGGATTTTTGGAGTCGACCTCGAGGGCGAGCCGTCGTTTCTCAACCCGGCCGGCGCGCGCATGCTGGGCCGCTCGCTCCCCGAGCTTCGCGGACGATCGATGCATCAACTCATCCACCACTCCGATGCCTCGGGAAATCCGCTGCCCGAAGAGAATTGCTCGATGGGCCTGGCCTTGCGCCGTGGCGACTCCGTAACTGACGCTGAAGATCTGTTCTGGCGGCCGGACGGCACGTCGTTTCCGGTCGAATACTCCGCAACGGCGATGTTTGACGAAGATGGCAACAAGGCCGGCGCGGTGCTGACCTTCCGCGACATCACCGATCGCCGCGCCATCGAAAAGCTCAAGAGCGAATTCGTCTCGACGGTGAGCCACGAGCTGCGTACGCCGCTCACCTCCATCCGCGGCGCTCTCGGCCTCCTCAGCAGCGGTCTCCTCGGCCCGGTCGCTGAAAAAGGGCAGCGCATGCTGGAGATCGCCGTCGCCAATACCGACCGGCTGGTGCGTCTGATCAACGACATCCTCGACCTCGAGCGCATCGAATCGGGAAAAGTCGAATTGACGCGCGGCCTCATCGACGCGCAAAGCGTCGTGAACCAGGCCCGCGAAGGGCTGCAGTCGATCGCAGATCAGGAAGGCATCCGCATCGTCGTCGAACCGCACGCCGGAACGCTCTGGGGCGACAGCGATCGCCTGATTCAAACGCTAACGAATCTGATCGGCAACGCCATCAAGTTCTCGCCCGCCAACACGACCGTGACGCTGAGCGGGACCGCTGGCGAGACGGAATTCACCTTCTGCGTCGCCGACGAAGGCCGCGGCATCCCGGAAGAAAACCTGTCGTCGGTTTTCCAGCGCTTCAACCAGGTGGACGCGTCCGATTCCCGGACCCGAGGCGGTTCCGGCCTCGGCCTGGCGATCTGCCAGAGCATCGTGACCGCGCACGGCGGGCGGATCTGGGCCGAAAAAAACGAGCCCGCCGGTACGCGCGTGCAGTTCACGATTCCGCTGGAGCTCGGCGAATCGGTTTCCCATCCGGCCGCCGATGCAACGATGCTGCATCCTGCCACTCCCATTCGCCACGACGATCCGGCGGTGCTGATCGTGGAAGACGATTCCGACCTGGCCCGCGTCATGAGCGAGGCGTTGACGCGGCACGGATTACAGACGCTCTCTACGAGCAGTGGCAACGAGGCGCTGAGAATCTGCACGGAGCAACGGCCGAGTCTCATCGTGCTCGACCTCGGCCTGCCCGACCTCGATGGTTTCCGCGTCGTCTGCGAGCTCCGCAAGAATCCCGCGATCGAGAACGTCCCACTTCTCGTCTACTCGGCGCGCGACGTCGGAAGCGCCGATCAGTCGCGTCTCCGCCTCGGTCCGACGGAGTTCCTGACCAAAAGCCGCGGCACCATCGCCGATTTCGAAAGCCTCGTCCTGTCGCTGCTGGCAGTGTCGACGACGAAGGAAGAGCCCCATGCCGCCTAAACAAATCCTCGTCATCGACGACGAGAACGACATCCAGGAGGTCGCAAGACTCAGCCTGCAACTGACGGAGCATTGGGACGTGATGAGCGCCAACAGCGGCGCCGCCGGAACGCTGCTGGCTCTCTCCGAAGGACCCGACGCCATCCTCCTCGACGTGATGATGCCGGACATGGACGGCCCGAGCACGCTGCGCGTCCTGCAGCAGCAAGGCGTGCAAATCCCGGTCATCTTCCTGACCGCCAAAGTCCAACCAGCCGACCGCGAGAGGTTCATGCGGCTCGGCGTCCGCGGCATCATCCCCAAGCCGTTCGACCCGCTGACGCTGGGACAACAGATCCGGGAAATGCTCGCTTGGGGATGAGATCAATCAGGAGGTCGTCGAGGAACCGTCCCGCATCTCTTTAAGAATCTCGTCGACCGGCTTTCCAACATCCAACAGGCCGAATATTTGATCAACCGGGTGCCGTCGAAGGTTGTTGAGGTGCGTCATCTCCGCGAGATGCTCGCTGTCGTGGCGCACCCAATCCATGAGCAACGTTTCCAGCGAGACAGCGCGCGTGCCTACGCGTCCGTACCGTTCCAGATCGGCACTCTCGCGCAGACGCGCAATCGAGCGCGCGCGAGACGCAGCAAAGTCCTCCAATGCCGCCGCGACCGATTGGACGTTGTAGTTCCGCTCGCGTGCGAGCGCCGCGCCGTCGATGTCAGGAAATTCGCGGAGCCCGTGCTCGGCAAGAAGCCCCGCGATCCGCACTTCGTAACCTTCGACGTCGATGTCGCGCAAATGCAGAACGTTTTCGCGCAACGAAAACGCGTCCGGCGCAGGCTTGAAGGAAAGATCGTCATCGCTTCGTCCTTCGATGAGCGCGCGTACGCGGTCCGGGGTCTGTTCGAGGCGGTCGATGATGTTCATGGCTTGCTCCGACTTCCAGAGATGCGGGTTCACGGTTCCCTTGAGATGTTCGACGCGTCGACTATTCTTCCCGTTCATGAGTCCAACGGCGTTGTTGCTGGCGCGATGGGGCTTCTCGCTCGCATTCGGTCTGGCCGGCCTTTATCTGGTCTACGTCTTCATTCGTCTCATCATTGGCCGGCGCGATTGGAAGAAGCGCGCGGTCAGGGCTGAGGGAACCATTGTCGGATTCGAGGAAGAGCACTTTTCCGGAGACCGGGCCGGTCGTCCACTCTTCGCACCTCTCGTCACCTTCACGGCACCGAACGGGGAGTCGATCGAGTTCAAATCGTCGCAAGCCCAGCGGCCGAACCCGTACACGGTCGGCCAGAAGGTGGCCGTGCGCTACCTGCCGGAAAATCCCGACGGCGCCGACCTGGAATCCGTGGCCTCGGGATGGTTCTCTCTCATCGTGATCTTCGTCATGGCCGTCGTGGCGCTGACGATTTCCACGCTGCCGTTCATCCTGCCGCCGCCCGCTCCGCGATAGCTACTTCGCCTCGAACACACGCAGCGGCACGTTCGTGATCGTGGCCAGCACGTTGCGCGTTGCGTCGATCTGACACGCCTTCGATCCCGCCGCCTGAACCAGCACCGCGTCGACGATGTCGCCGTACTTTTTCCGACCATTGATCGTCAGCGTGACGATGGCCGCTTCGAGTGGCGACATGCTCGGATTGAACGCTGCGTTCTCGGCGACGCCGCCGGTGAAGATGCTGCCATCCGACGTTTTCAAGCCCACGCCGGCGTAGCTGGCGCTGTACGGCGCGTAGGACGCGTTCGCCGCCTTCAGCGCGGCGTTCGTCAAATCGTCAGGCGAATCGAGCGTCATCCCGTGCGATTGCGGCGACATCAGCGCAGCGGTGACGCCGAGGTCGATGGGACCGAAGGCGTTGGGGAGGAGAGAGGTAAGAGATGTCGCCGGCGTGTTCGGCAGAATGATCTGAAGCGTCGGCGCGCTCGTCAGCTCGTTGAGAAACTGGCGGCAATATCCGCACGGAGCGGCGGAGACGGCCAGCAGATCGATGCCGGTTTCGTTGAACGAAATCGCGTGCATCGTCGCGGCCTGTTCGCCGTGGACGGTGAAGCTCAGCGCCTGTCCCGGAAACTCGTAATTCGCGCCGAAGTAGAGATTGCCGCTCACTCCGTGCGCCACCGCGCCGACGAAAAAGTTCGAGATCATCGGAATGGCGAATTTCTTCGCGCGCGGGATGAGGTCGAGCATGAGTTGCTCGAGCGGAACTCCCGAGGCGACGATGCGCTCGACGACCGCCGCGGGAACGTACCCGCCGCTGGACTGACACGCCGACTCCACGTCCGACATCTGCTCGTTTGAAAGCATCCTGGCTCCTGACGGCTCCTTTCTACTACGAAGTGGCCTCTATAATCGCGGCGTGCGCAGATTCCTGACGGCGTTGATCATCGCAGCGATGACGCTGCCGTCGCTCGCGATGATGTCGTCCGCGGCGAGCGCCGCATGCTGCTGCAAGGCGTCCGGCTCGTGCCCGCTGCGCAAACACGCCGGATGCGAGAAGAGCTGCTCGATGGATCGCAGTGATGCAGCGCCGGCGTCTGCCTTTCGTGTTCCCGATCTGGTACGCGATCCCGCCGTGTTTTCGAATGCTGCGTCGTTGATCGCAACGTCTTCCGACGAACTCGTCGCATCGTTGTCTGCGGCGCCCCTTCATCGCACCATCCCGCCGATCCTCCGGCCTCCCCGCACGTAGGCAGCTTCCTGCCGGACCGCACAGACAAGAGTGTCTGTGCCACACAAGCCAGCTCCGATTCAACAGCCAGCGTGTCAGTGCCTGTATGTGGCGCCGACACTCGTGACCGTGCTTGTGAGGCTCGGACCGCCGCCGATCTTCGCGCGAGGTGCGATGAAACTCAGACTAGCTATATCCATTCTGCTGTTCGCAGCAGCAACGCTCCATGCACAACCGGCCATCACCTCGGCCGCGATCGCCGGCACGGTCCGCGACGCCGCCGGTGCGCCGATCGCCGGCGCGAACGTCGCGGCAATCAACGTCGATCGTAATCAGAAGCAGAAGACGGTCACCGACGCGACGGGACGTTTTCGCTTTCCGGTGCTTCCCGTCGGCGCATACCAGCTCACCGCCGCGCGCGACGGTTTCGCACCGTGGCATCGCGATCTGCGGCTCGCGATCGGTGCGTCGATCGACGTCGCGATCACGCTGGCGATGTCGCAGTCGGAGACGATCAACGTCAGCGGCGCGCTGCCGGCAATCGACACCGCGCGGACCGGGATCGCCTCGCATGTATCCGCCGAGGAGGTGAGGACGCTGCCGCTGAACGCGCGGAACTACCTCGACCTCGCGCTGCTCGCGCCGGGTGTTTCGCGCACCAACACCGGCGCGAACCAGCGCTTCGCAGAAACGTCCGCGGTGCCCGGCACCGGCATCTCGATCTCCACGCAGCGCAATCTCGCCAACTCGTTTGTCGTCGACGGGCTCTCCGCGAATGACGACGCCGCGGAACTGGCTGGCACATTCTTCAGCCAGGAAGTGATCCGCGAGTTCGAAGTGGTCCGCTCCGGAGGCAGCGCCGAGTTCGGCCGCGCCTCGGCCGGCATCATCAACATCGTCACGCAGTCGGGCACGAACGCGCTGCGCGGCGATGCGTACGGATTCTTTCGCGACGACCGCTTCGACGCCGCCAACGCGCTGTCGCATTCGAAACTGCCGTTGGAGCAGCGGCAGAACGGCGTCACGCTCGGCGGTCCGCTGATTCGCGATCGCGCATTCTTCTTCGCGAATGCCGAGGGGATGCGGCAACGGTCGGTCGGGGTGATCACGATTGCGCCGGCGAACGTTGCCGCGATCAACGCGCGGCTCGATGCCGTCGCGTACGCCGGTCCGCGCATCACGACGGGCAACTTCGAAACGACGCTCGACACGGCGAATCTCTTCGCGCGCATCGACGACATGGTCACGCCGTCCGACGAGCTGACCGCGCGGCTGAACACGTACGACGTGACCAGCGACAACTCCCGCAGCGCCGGCGGATTGAATGCCGTCAGCCGCGGAACCGGCCTCGCCAATCACGACCGCACGCTCGCGGCGAGCAACCTGTGGACGATTTCGATCGACGCCGTCAGCGAGACGCGCGGGCAGATCACGCGCAGCCGCCTCGACGCGCCGCCGAACGATGGCGTCGGTCCGGCGGTGAACATCGGCGGCATCGCCAGCTTCGGCACGCTCACCGTCTCCCCCACCGCGCGCGACATCGACCTCGGCGAAGTCGTTCAGAACGTGACGTGGCTGCGCGGCAATCATTCGGTGAAAGCCGGCGTCGATCTTCTGAGAAATCGCGTCACGATCGCCTTTCCCGGCGCGCTGCAGGGCGTCTACACGTTCTCGAGTCTGTCGAATTTTCTGGCCGGCAACTACGCCAGTTTCCAGCAAGCCTTCGGCGAGCCCAACACGCATCAGACCAACGACAACCTCGGCGCATTCGTGCAGGACGAGTGGCGCGCGACGCCGCGGCTGATGATCGATGCGGGCCTGCGCTACGACGTCCAGCAACTGCCGAACCTCGTGCACACTGATCGCAACAACCTCTCGCCGCGAATCGGCGCAGCGTGGGACATTCATGGTGACGGGCGAGCGGTTCTTCGCGGCGCTGCCGGCATTTACTACGACCCCATCCCGTTGCGCGCGGTTTCCAACGCGCTCCAACGGAACGGCGTAACGTATCGCGTCGCCCAACTCGGTCCGACGTCGCCGAATGCGCCGATCTTTCCGAACGTGCTGCCGTTCTTTCCGGCCGGGCTGCAGACGAACATCACCACGATCGACCGCAACATCGAGAACAGCTCGTCGACGCAGGCGATGCTGCAGTACGAACAGCAGTGGAGCGCGTCGTCGTCGGCATCGATCGGCGTCGAGCACCTGCGCGGGCGGAACATCATCATGTCGCGCAAGGTGCTGCCGACGAATACGCAGTTCCAGTCGGCGGGCGACTCCTGGTACGACGGCGTCACGATCGCGGTGACGAAGCGTCCCGTGTCGTGGGGCAGCGTTCGTCTGTCGTACACGTTTTCAAAAGGCCTCGATACCTCGGGGAACTTTTTCTTCAGCCAGCCGCAGAACGCGAACGACATCGCCGCCGAGCGCGGCCGCTCCGACAACGACCAGCGCCATCGCCTGTCGCTCAGCGGCACCCTGACGATGCCGGGCCATTGGATGCTCAGCTACATTGCCGGCTACGCGTCGGCGCTCCCGTTCAACATCCAGCTGCCGAACGACCTCAACGGCGACGGCGTCTTCAACGATCGCCCGATCGGCATCGGCCGCAACACCGGCCGCGGCTTCGACTACCGCACGCTCGATCTCCGCCTCAGCCGGACGTTCCCGATCAGCGAACGCGTGTCGATCGAAACGCTCGTCGATGCCTTCAACGTGCTCAATCGCGCCAACTACCAGGTGCCGAACAACATCATCACCTCGCCGACATTCGGACAACCGACCGCGGTCAACGATCCGCGGCAGTTGCAACTCGGACTTCGGCTACTGTTCTGACGTCATGGTCACCTTCGATCAGATCCGCGAGATCGCGCGGAAACTGCCCGGCGTCGAAGACGGCACGTCGTACGGAACGCCGGCGCTGAAAGTGAAAGGCAAGCTCCTGGCGCGACTGAAGGAAGACGGCCAATCGGTCGTCTTCCGCGTGACGTTCGATCAGCGCGATCTCCTGATGCAAACGAAGCCGAAGGTTTTCTTCGTCACCGACCACTACCTCGGCTATCCCACAGTGTTGATGCGCCTCAGCGCTGCAACGCGGAAAGAAGCGGCCGACATCATCGAGATGGCGTGGAGATTTTCCGCGCCGAAACGGCTGCAGAAGAAGTAACGCCGGAGCGTGGCGTCTCGCCGGCGTTCCGGCGCTGTTCGTTCATCTGCTACGCTTCGCGAAACGCTGCGCGTTGCTGCGGCGTCTCACGATCAGCATGAAACAGAACACGATTTTTCAGGCCGTGGCGATCGTCGCCGCCGGCATCATCCTCGCGCTCGTCGCGAACGCCTTCGCGTCGCGCGACCGCAAGGTCTCGCTCGTCGGCACCTATCCGAACGCGTTGAAAGTTCCAGCGCGCGAGGTGCCGGCCGCACCTCCTGTTGCGCCGCCGGTGACGCAAACGGTGGCGATGACGACGCAGCCCTCGACGATTACCGTTCAGCCAACCGCGACGACCGCTACCCAACCGACTGCCACGGCCGCCATCGAAACCGTCGGCATCAATCCGAAAGCGAAAACGCCCGCCGCACCGGCGCCGACAACCACAACCGCTCCCACACCCCACGCCCCACCCGCCACTCCCGCGCGCGAATTCAACGCCCATCCCGACAAGCCCTACATCGAGATCGCCTACAACGACGTCAAGGCTCTGCACGACAAGAACGTGCTCTTTCTCGACGCGCGCCGCACCTCGGTCTACGAACAGGGACACATCCCCGGCGCGCGCACCTACTCCGTTTGGGAGTCGGACATCGATGACAAAGTGAACAAGCTCTTCGCCGAGCGCAACGACCAGGCCGCGCAAAACCTGCCGATCGTCATCTATTGCAGCGGCGGCGATTGCGAGGACTCGCACATGCTCGCGCAGAAGTTGTGGGGCATTCAGTTCAACAACGTCTACGTCTACAAGGACGGCTTCCCCGACTGGCAGCAGCACGGCGCGCCCGTGCACACCGGAGCGAATCCGTGAAGCGATATCTCACGCATCCCTGGCTCACGATCCGCGTGCAACTGGCGCTCGGCGCGATCTTCGTCATCGCGGCGATTCCGAAGATCGCCGACCCGCCTTCCTTCGCGCACATGATTTACAACTACCGCCTCGTGCCGGCGTCGCTGATCAACCTGAGCGCGCTGGTGATGCCGTGGGTCGAGCTCCTGGCCGGCCTCGCGCTCATCCTCGGCGTCTGGAAAAAGGCGGCGCGAAACCTCATCGGCATCCTGCTGGCGATCTTCATCATCGCCATCTCCATCAATCTGTTCCGCGACAACGCCATCGACTGCGGCTGCTTCAACGTTGCCGACCGCGGCAAGACCCACGAGCAGCGCATCTTCGACATGAAAGTCGACGTCGTCCGCGACCTCGGCATGCTGCTTATGGTCGGGCAGCTCTGGTGGGCCGGAAAGCGCGAAGAGCCTCCGTCCTAAGCGGGGCGAACGAAGACCACTTCGGGGGTTCACTGAGAAGTATGCGAACTCACGGAAGCCGCCTGCGCATCAATCATTCGGGTGAAATTGAACGCTGCGAAGATGCTGATGATCAGCAACAGCACTCCGATCGTAATGCCCCCGATGCGGTCTTCCCTAGGGCTCATCAAGGCGATCTGAAGTATCTCGAAGCCTTTGAATACGAGATAGACGCATAGCAGATACGTCATGATTTGAAGCATTCCAAGCATGGCTTTATCCCTCCCCATTGACCTACATGCGTCGGCGCCAATCGCGGAACTATCTTGGTGGAGACAAACTAGCCGGTGAAGTGTCGTGACCACAAAAACGACATACCTTCGCCGCAACTAAGATCTTCTCGGCACAGAATGGACAGGACCGTCGATCAGCGTCGGCGTCCGGTTCACGTCGAGACGCGATTGCTCGTATCTGCTGGGTATGGCGTTCGTTTTCCTCAATCCGGCCCAGCCGGCTCTTCTCGATCAACGCCGCGATGATTCCTAACGGACCAAGCAGTCCGCCGGCCAGACACCCGAGACCCGCTTTGTTATACGGGCTTAGGATCATCGCTCCGATGATGCCGCAGACAATGAGGATCACCACGAATTCCATACCGTCAAAGACACCTTCTCGGTAAATGAGTGGCGCGAAGAGTGGATTCAGTGGCGGAAAGCGCGAAAAGGACGAGTTCTAGTTACATCGCGTCGCTGCTGCGCGGCGCGTAGCTCTTCAGGCGCATGCGCATGATGTCCGCGGGGCTGATGAAGCCCACTACGCGCCCTTCGTCGTCGGTGACGGGGCAGCGGTCGATGCCGGCGTGAGCGAGGCGGCGGATCAGGTCGAGCATGTCGTCCGCGGCGTTGGCGACGATGACGTTCGGCTGCACGTGCGCGGCGATCGGCTCGTCCATCGTGCCCGATCGCGCGGCGACGTCGATTGCCGTCGACGGAAGGATGCCGAGCGGCTTGCCGTCCTCGTTGACGACCGGATAGGCGCGATGATGCGTGCCGGAAATTCTCCGCGCGGCGTCGATCATCGACAGATCGGCGCGCACGGTGACGATGGCTGTGCTCATGACGTCCGCAGCGGTCAGTCCGGCCAGCGGATCGTTCGCCTCCACCGGCTCGCGGAAACCTTCCTCGTGCATCTGCAGCTCGGTCAGGCTGTGCGGCGCGATGCGGCGCGAGAGGCTCGTGGCGATGGCCACGGCCAGCATCACCGGCAGGACCAGGCCGTAGTCGCCGGTGGTCTCGAAGACGATCAGCACCGCCGACACGGGGCAGCGCAGAAACGCGGCGAAGAACGCACCCATGCCGATGAGCGCGTAGGCGCCGGGATCGACATGCGCGTGCGGCAGGACGAGCGCGGCGGCGTGTCCGATGCTGCCGCCGAGGGCCGCGCCGATGAAGAGCGATGGCGCGAAGGTGCCGCCGATCACGCCGCACGACAGCGCCGCCACGAACGCCACGATCTTTCCAACGAAGGCGAAGGCCGACTCGCGGCCCGTTCCGCCGCCGTGCAGAAACAGCGACGTCGTCTCGTAGCCGACGCTGAGGATGCGCGGAAAGAAAACGCCGATGCCGCCGACGATCGCACCGCCAATCGCCGCCCGGAATGAAACGCGCGGGACGGCGCCGGCCATCACGCGCCGCAGTTTCCAGATCGCGATGATGGCCATTCCGCCGGCGATCCCGGCCACGACTCCGGCGGCGGCGAAGCCGATCAGCTCGCGGAGATCGTTCCATGACGCCGGCGACACCGGCAGGATCGGCTTGCCGCCGAGCATCAGCCTTTCCACCACCGCCGCCGCGACCGCGGCGACGATCGTGCCGCCGAGGAGATCGCGGCCGGCAGTGCCCATCACTTCTTCCAGCGCGAAAACGACGCCGGTGATTGGCGTGTTGAAAATCGCCGCGATTCCGGCGGCGGTGCCGACCGGAATCATGCTGCGCACGATGCTCTTTGGTGCGCGGGCGATGCGCGCGATCCACATCGCCGCGCCGCTCGCGATCACGACCGTCGGTCCCTCGGGGCCGAGCGGAGCGCCCGCGCCGAGGGAGATGGGAGTGAGCGCGAGTGTGGCGAGGATGCTGCGGTCGTCGAGGACGGCGACGTCCTCTTCATACGCGCGTCGCACGCGCGCCAGGTTTGCGCCCGAGGCAAACGGCGCGACGCGGCGGATCACTAGCGCGATCAGAAATGACGCGACGGCCGGCACGGCGATCACGAGGACATACCGCAGCGGCGTGTGCTGGTGAAGCGCCGCGGCGATGAGAATCCATCGCATCGTGTCGACGAGTTTGTGAAATCCGACCGCGACGATGCCGCATGCGGCACCAGAAACGATCAGCAGAAGGAGTGGAAAACGGCGCACTTAAAAGTATTTGAGTGTGAGGTCGATTAGTTTTTTCTTGAAGTTCGTGTACGGCGGATAGAGAAGCTGGATGGCGCTGAATCGAGTCGGCTGCTCGAAGACGCCGCGCGCGTTCGAGAACGCTTCGAAACCGAACTGGCCATGCGCCTTGCCGACGCCGCTCTCCCCCACTCCGCCGAACGGCAGATTGAGTTGGTAGAACTGCACGAGCGTGTCGTTGATGGCCGTGCCGCCTGCGGTAGTCCGCCGGAGCACGTCATCGATCACCTTGCGGCTGCGGCTGAAAAGATAGAGCACGAGCGGCTTTTCGCGCGCGGCGATGATGCGCAGCGCGTCGTCGAGCGTGCGGTACGTCATCATCGGCAGCAGCGGTCCGAAAATCTCCTGCTGCATCACCGGCGACTCCGGATCGACATTCGCCAGCAATGTCGGCGCGATCGCGCGCTGATCGAATCCGCCGCCAGCCACGACTTCCGCGCCGCCTGACACCGCGTCGTCGAACAGATGCTTCACGCGCGCGGCATGGCGGTCGTTGACAATGAGCCCCGTCTCCGGCGCGATCGCAGCGCGCAGTTTTTCGACGAACGGCTTCTCGATCGCTTCATCGATCAGAAGGTAGTCCGGCGCGATGCAGATCTGCCCGCAGTTGAGAAACTTCCCCCAGGCGATCTTCTTCGCGGCCTCGTCCAGGTTCGCAGTCCGGTCGACGATCACCGGCGACTTGCCGCCCAGCTCGAGCGTGACCGGCGTCAGATGTTCGGCCGCCGCTTTCATCACCACGCGACCGACGGCCGGGCTGCCGGTGAAGAAGATGTGGTCCCACTTCTTGCGCAGCAGCGCCTCGGCGATCCCGGCGTCGCCCTCGACGACGGCCGCTTCGCTTTCGTCGAACAGCTCGCCGATGATTCGTTTCATCAGCGCGCTCGTGTGCGGCGTCATCTCCGACGGCTTCATCACGACGCAGTTGCCGGCCGCGATGGCGGAGACGAACGGCGCCAGTGTCAGGTTCACGGGGAAGTTCCACGGCGAGAGGATCAGGACGACGCCTTTGGCTTCATGCACGATGCGCGAACGCGATCCGAGGAGCGCGAGCGGCGTGGCTACGCGCCGAGGGCGCATCCAGCGGCGCAGGTGCTTGATTGCATGCCGTGCCTCGGAGACGACCGGGTAGATCTCGGACATGTCCACTTCCGGCGCCGGCTTCTGATAGTCGGCCCAGAGCGCGCCGTAAAAGTCGGCGCGGTGCGCGAACATCGCCGCGTGGAAGCGGCGGAGCTTCTCGATCCGCTCCTCCGCGGACGTCGCCGCTACGCGGTCGCGGTTGGCGCGCTGCTTCGCGTAAATACGATCGATGTCGTCGGAAGCAGCGGCGAGGGCAAAGCGCGGATCGATGCTGACCACAATCTCAGTCTATCGTGCAACGTCATCGTAGCGCCGGCGGCTCGCCGGCTGGACCGCCGCCGGCTCGGCGGCAAGTGAAGCAGACGCGCCAGCGAGCCGCTGGCGGTCCAGCCGCCGAGCCGGCGGCGCTACGAGAAGGAACTATGGAAAATCGATCTCGTTGATGTCGGTGAAGCGGAAGTAGGTGTATTGCCCGGTCGCTTTTTCGCGGCCGACGAAGTCGACTTCGTTGCCCGAGCAGCTGTCCTTGAAGTAGACCTTCAGATGCGCGCCCGACTTCATCTCCACGTTCGCCGACATCACGCTTCCGAACTGGCAGCACTGCGTCGCGGTGGCCGGCACGGCCGGCCCGAGGATGCGCGTGAATTCGGTCTTGTCGGGAGCAAAATCGGTCCCGTCCTCTTTGCAGAAGTTGGCCTTGTCGGTACGAACGGGATTGCTGAAGACGGCCGCGTTCGCGAATTGCGCCGTGCCGATGTCGACGACATGCGTCTCGTTGTTCTTCGTCTTGATCGTAACGGACGCCTTCCCGGTGAGGTTCAGATCCAACGAACCGTTTGTCTGCGCCGTGACCGTCTGCGTAAAGGGAGCGAACGCGGGATGGTCGACCGCGACGAGGGCCGGTTTTCCAACCGGCAGACTGAGAGACGCCTGGCCATTTCCGTTCGTGATCTGCGACTGGCCTGCGTAGGTGATCGTCGCCGAGACGACGGGAACTCCGTTCGATGCATCCTTGACTGTGAAGAGAACCTTGGTCGTCGGTCCGAGCCCGTTCGTGGGCGACACGGCGCGGCGGCGCGAGGCCTGCGCCATCGCCGGGATTGCTGCCAGCGCGATCAGGATGCAGAGAGAAATGCGGGAAACGAGAGTCATGAAATCTCCTTTGTTCGGTCGCGCCGCGAAAAGCGCAGCGCCCTGGCATGGTAGCCGAACGGTATACGAATCGGACGCGCCAAACGTCCCCTGACGGGCGCGGCTATACTCCGGCGGCTTCGCAAACTCATGCACCTTTTCGATACATACACGATCCGTTCCGTCACCTTCCGCAACCGCATTTTCGTCTCGCCGATGTGCCAATACTCGAGCGAAGACGGTCTTCCCAACGATTGGCACCTCGTCCACCTCGGCAGCCGTGCCGTCGGCGGCGCGGGACTGGTGATGGTCGAGGCCAGCGGCGTCTCCCCTGCCGGCCGCATCACGGTCTGGGACAGCGGCATCTGGTCGCAGCAACATGCCCATTCTTTCCGGCCCATCGCGGCCTTCATCGAGAGCAACGGCGCCGTTTCCGGCATCCAGCTCGCGCACGCGGGACGGAAAGCGTCGACCGATGTGCCGTGGCGCGGCGGACGCGTCATTCGTGATGGTCCGAATTCGTGGCAGACGGTCGCCCCGAGTCCGATTCCGTTTCGCGACGGCGAGCCCGTTCCGCACGAGCTGACGGTTCATGAGATCGACGGGATCGTCGGGCAATTCGTCCGATCGACGGAGCTGGCGCTGGATGCAGGATTCCGAGTCGTCGAATTGCACATGGCGCACGGCTACCTCCTGCACGAGTTCCTCTCGCCGCTCAGCAACGTGCGGACGGACGAATTCGGAGGATCGCTCGAAAACCGCATGCGCTTTCCGCTGCGAGTGGCCGAACGAGTCCGGCAAACGTGGCCCGAGGACCTGCCGTTGTTCGTGCGCATCTCCGCCTCCGATTGGGCGGAAGGTGGATGGGATTTGACGCAATCGATCGAATTCGCAAAACGGCTGCGCGATCTCGGCGTCGACCTCATCGACTGCTCCAGCGGCGGCGCGGTGCCGAGCGCGAAGATCGAGCTCGGCCCCGGCTACCAGGTGCCGTTCGCGCGCGCCGTTCGCGCCGAGGCCGGCGTGGCGACGGGAGCGGTGGGATTGATCACCGAGGCGCAGCAGGCAGACGAAATCATCCGCAGCGGTTCCGCCGACGCGGTGCTGCTGGCGCGGGAACTGCTGCGCGATCCCTACTGGCCGCTTCACGCCGCGCGCACCCTCGGCGTCGACGTTCCGTGGCCCGATCAATATCTGCGAGCAAAGCCGTAAGGAGCATTCATGACCACCACGACTCTCAATGCCGCGCAAAGCGGAACCTTCCGCCTCGGCGGCGATCTGGAAGTCCACCGCCTCGGCTTCGGCGCGATGCGCATCACCGGCAAGGGCATCTGGGGTCCGCCCGCCGACCACGATGAATCGCTGGCCGTACTCCGCCGCGCCATCGAGCTCGGCGTGAATCTGATCGATACTGCCGAGGCGTACGGGCCGCATGTGAGCGAAGAGTTGATCGCCGAGGCGCTGTATCCGTATCCGAAAGAACTGGTCATCGCCACGAAAGGCGGTCTCGAACGCACCGGTCCGGATCAATGGCCCATGAACGGCCGCCCCGAGCGGCTGCGGAAAGGCGTCGAAGGAAGTCTGCGCCGTCTCCGTGTCGAGCGAATCGATCTCTGGCAATTGCATCGCATCGATCCGAATGTTCCCGAGGAGGATCAGTTCAACGCGATCCGCGAGTTCCAACAGGAAGGCAAAATCCTTCACGTGGGATTGTCGGAAGTGACCGTCGAACAGATCGAACGGGCCCGCAAGTTCTTCGACGTCGTCTCGGTCCAGAATCGCTACAACCTCGGCGACCGTGAATGGGAAAACGTTCTCGATTACTGCGACCGCGAGAACATCGGCTTCATCCCCTGGTTCCCGCTCGCGACCGGCAAGCTCGCCGGGAAAGGCGGACCGTTGACTCGCGTCGCCGAACGCCACCACGCGACGCCGGCTCAGGTCGCGCTGGCGTGGCTGCTGAAGCGATCAAAGGTGATGCTGCCAATTCCTGGAACGTCGAAGGTGAAGCACCTCGAGGAAAACATCGGCGGAGCGTCGATTAAGTTGACCGACGACGAGTTTGCGGAGATCGCAGGTTAGACGCCGTCGAAGAAGTCGACGTTGCCGGTTTCGAGCGAGTACTCGGCGCCGACGACCATGAAGCCGCTGTCGCGGATGAGGCGTTCCAGGATCTCCGAGCCGTGGCGAAGGTGATTCGCCGACGCGCGAACGTTCGCGCGAACGCCTTCGCGGATCAGCGTCGCCGGATCGAGATCTTTGCCGACAGCCATCACACTCTCCACCGCCGGCCGCACGCGATCCACGATCGATCGAAGGTTGCGCGACTCACTCGTCGCCTGCCCCGTCAACTCTTCCAGCGCGGCCGTGATCGCACCGCATTGCGTGTGCCCCATGACCACCACCAGCGGCGTTCCAAATCGCGCCGCCGCGAATTCGACGCTCCCCACCTGCGACGGCGCCACGATGTTGCCGGCCACGCGAATGACAAATAGATCGCCGAACCCGAGGTCGAAGACGAGTTCCGCGGGCACGCGCGAATCCGAACATCCGAGGATGATCGCAAACGGTTCCTGCCCATCCGCAAGCGACGCGCGATGTTCGTGATGCCCAATCGCCTTCGCCTCGACGAACCGCCGGTTTCCTTCGCGCAGACGGGTAAGTCCTTCGGTTGCTGTGATCAAGGTTCTCCTTCGGGGCGCAACCCATGCTTGATGTAAGCGAGGGCGTCATCGAAGTTCACGATGACTTTGCATTCGTTGACTAGAAGCTCGCTATGGATAAGCGGATCGTCGAAGCCCTCGTCCTGACTGATGAAGCACTTAGGACCGCCGTGTTTTTCGGCGTGAGACTTCACGGAAGCAAGGACCAGGGCATCTTGTGGTGATAGCGAATACGCGATCTCGTGGCTTCCGGCCATAACGATGATCTCTGAAGTCAATGAGATTACTGCACCGTTTGACTCGACGCTCATGAGTGCGGCGGCGAGACGTGCCTTGGACTCGTCGCCGCCAGCACTCAATGCGGCGACAACGTCCTTGGACTCATCTGCAAGGCCGCTGAATTGCGTCGCGCGCGATGTTTCGCGGATGTACTTTCGAAGCTGGACGTTAAACTGTTGGCGTTCCGCATTCTTTCGGCGCCAAGTTGAATATGCTTCGGCGACAGAGAACGCTGGCAAGATGAGGGTGATCGATCCCGTCTTCGCTAGTCGCAGGATCTCTTCGCAGCTACCAGACCTTTCCTGCAGGTAGGCAAGTTCGAGGAGGAAGTTCGTTTCGATGTAAACGATCACGCTGCGATGTTCGTGCGGATGTAACCGTCGCGCACCGCTTCGGCCAGTCCAGACTCCACAAGCCACTTCCGATCGCCAGCGTCCGGCAGGATGCCTATCACCAGCTCCTCAACCCACGACTGCATCAGCATTTCAAAACCGCTTTGGCTCAGTTTATCCAAAGGCCTCCGAAGCCGCACCAGGTACGGTTCCAGCACATCAGACGTGTCGCCTTGATACTCAGGCAATGAAACCGGCAGCCTCGGATCGCGCCAGAGGTACAGGTGGTTGCGCAATCCCAGGAGGAAGTACTCCGATCTTGGGATGTCTCCATGCGCAAGAATGTTTCGAAGAAATTCAGAAGCAAATTCAGCGGAGGGAGACACGACGTTCCTGGCTTCTACGGCAAGGATCGGGACGCCGCGCTTTTCGATCACCAGATCAACTGCCTGTCCGTTTCTCATAACTCTCGCATTCTACTCGCGTCCCCACTCTTCCCTCACCACACCGTAGTAATCCACATCGACGTGTTCGCCCCACTTCACGATGTGCTGGCGCATCGTGCCTTCGCGTTTCATGCCGATCTTCTGCAGGACGCGGCCGGAGGCGGGATTTTGTGTGAAGTGGAAGGCGAAGACGCGGTTCAGGCCAAGGATGTTGAAGACGTAATCGACGATCGCCTTCGCGGCCTCGGTAACGTAGCCGCGATTCCAGTACGGCACGCCGATCCAGTAACCGATCTCGGCGCGATCGTGATTCGTGTCGATGTGCAGTCCGATCGCGCCCATCGCCTCGCCGCCGTCGCGCGGGGCGATTGCGAAGATGTGATTGTGCGAGGTGTCGTCGTGCCCCGCGATCCATTCCGCCGCGGCTCCCTCGGGATACGGATGCGGGATCAGCAGCGTGGTCGCCGCAACCTCGCGTGCCGAGGCGAGTCGCTGGATCGCAGGCGCGTCTTCAGGCGTGAATGGACGCAGCGCGAGGCGTTCGGTGACGATGGTCGGGCGAGGCATTCGAAATAGGGCCGGGGATCGCCCGGCCCCACGAACTTTACTGTTTCTTGTCTTCCGGTTTCACGGCGGGAGCCGCGGCCGGCATCTTGAACATCGCCGCGTCGACCTTCGGATTCAGCTCGATCTTCTCGATGGTGATGGCCTGCCCGCCCATCCCCTCTTTGCCCTTCACATGGCTTTCCATCGAGTAGGGCATCGTGATTCCGTCGACGGTTTTGTAGTCGCCGATCGTCGTTTCCATCTCCAGGTCCTGCCCCTGAACGTTCCGCGTGGCCTCGGTGCGGATGACGAGGTAAGTCTCGGCGTCGAGGTAGACGTTCGACTCCCGTCCTTCCTTCGTCGTGACGTGAAGTTTGTACGCCGGGGTTCCCTCGGTGTCGACTTTCCCGACGTACTCGACCTTGTTGCCCTTGGCCTTGTAGTCGAACGTCGGCCCGTCGAAATCTGCCTCGACGCGGATGTCCTTCAACTGCTCCTCGGTCATCTTCTGCGGATCCTTGTTGCCCATGAACGGCATCAGGTTCCAGCCAGTCGTACCGTCGTACGCGGACGTTCCAGTCATTCCCTGGATCGTGAAATCGACGCGCATCTCCGAAGGACGCGCCTTGACGATCGTGATCGGCGCCTCCATCGGCCCCATCTTCATCTTTCCGGTCAGGCGCATCGACTGGATCGACTTCAGCTTCTCCTTGCCGCCTTCTGCTTTGAGGTTTTTCTCGAGCAGCTCATCGACGGTCTGGCCGAACGCGGAGACCGTGAGCAGCACCGCGCAAAGGGACAGCAATAGTTTCTTCGACATGAATCCTCCTGGTTGTTTGGAACGCCTGTCGATTGTGACATACGTCCGAGGAACGCCTGAGGTTGCGTTCAGAAGCTGGCGACGAGATCGCGCACTCTGCCGCGAATGTCGTCCGGCTCGGCAACGAGACGATCGCGCTCCGCCGCGTCGAGAAGCGAACGAAGGGCGCGATAGGCATCGCCGCGATCCGAGGTCTCGCGGAGAATGGCAATCGGATCGACGCCGCGCGCTGCCAGCCATTCGTCGACCGCGATGCGCGTTTCTGCCGGCGTCTCGCGGACGAGCGATCGCGCATCGCGCCGGACCGCTCTCGCGCGCGCGATGCGCGGCCAGGCGATCGCGAGAAGTACGAGGATGGCGGCGGCGACGCCGATGAGCGGCAGCGACTGGCGTGCCGTCTCGAGCGGCGCACTGCCGGACGGTTGCGCCGCGTGCGGCTGCATCACCGCTGCGTCGGCCGCCTGCACGAGCAACGCACGTTGTTCGCAGCGAAGCTCGCGCCGGACGCCGGCCAGCGTCAGTGTCTGCGCCGTCAGCGGCGGGATGACGAACATTCCGGAGTTCGTCGGAAAGATGAGGTAGCGCCAGCGACGCGTCATCACCGCCTCGTCGCGCCGTTGCACGCTCACCGTCCCCTCGGCGATCTGAATGCTCCCTTCGACCGGCTTCGCGAACGACGGCGGCGGCGCGGCGCGAAGGTTCGCGGCGCCGGTCATGATCACGTCCATCGCCACCGGCCCGCCGTTTTTCTGCACGGGCGTCTCGCATTGCAACGAGACGTCGCCGACCGCGGCCACCGCCGGTCCCGCCGGAATTGGACGCGCCTCGATCGCAAGCGGCGATGAGCGGCGATTCACGTCGACGACGCTTCCCTCGAACAGACGAAACGGATTGCCGAGGCTGAGCGGCTTCATGATCTGCGCTTCGATTCCGAGCGGATCGACGGTGAGCGTGCCGCTGTGCAGCGGGAAGAGCGCCACGCGGCGGATGACCAGCTTCTGCATGGCCACGCCGCCGAGGAACACCTGCTGCGGCGACTGGCCGCGAATGTCGAGCTCCTCGACCCAGAAGTCGGCCAGCTTCGGCATCTGCGCGATGCCGTGCTGCTGCACGTTCGTGGCGTTGTAGATAGTCCAGGTAACGATCACCTGCTCGCCGGTGAAGACGCTGCTTTTGTCGGCATCGGCGACGACAAAAATCGGATCGCGTCCGGTGGCGACGAGCTCGTGCAGGATGCGGATCGGATCATTCGTCCCGGCCGCGAGATCCGGCAGAACCTGAATCGACAGCGGCGCGAGCGTCTCGACCTGTCCGTCTGCTCCGTGCAACGACAACGGCCCAACCAACGCCGCCCCCGCGCGCACGGGACGCGCGACGTAGCGCAGCACCTTGCGCCGCGACGACTGCCCGTTGATCCACGAAAACTCCGACGACACCGACGGCGATCCGTCAATCACGAGGTTCTGAAGGGGAAGCTGGATGTTGTCGGCCGAGGCGAAAGCGTCGGTGAGGGTGAGCGTGATGGTGAGAGTGTCGTCTGCGGAGAGGGTTCGTTTGTCGACGGTCAAATCGCTCGCCATTGCGGGCAATGCGAATAGCAGGAGAAGAAAAGCAATGTTGAATGTTGAATGTTGAATGTTCAATGTTGAATGAGGAGACCGACGTAGGTTGCGCCGTCGCCTCCACTCAACATTCAACATTGAACATTCAACATTCAACATTCGCCTTCCCGCCTCAACGCGTCACCATCCAACGTGCAATCGCTCGCGCGAAGGCCTGTGCATCCGAGACAACTCTTCCTGCTCCTGCTGCTGCACCGATCGCAGCAATCCCTCGACATTCGGATCGTTGGGAACCGGCTGCTGCGCGCCGCCGGGCTGCGGCGACGGTTGCGGCTTCTGCTTCGGCTGCGGTCCGCGATCCTGTTGCGATCCGCTGCCGCCGCCCTGCTGCTTCTGCATGGCCTGCTTGCGGCGAAGCGCGATTTCCAGATTGCGTTTTGCGGCGGCGTCGTTCGGGCTGATGCGCAACGCGTCCGTGTAGTCGCGGATGGCGTAGTCGAACGCATTCGCGGAGAGCGCGCTGTTGCCGCGATTGAAAAGCGCGTCGGCGCGCAGCGACGGATCAGCGAGCGCTTTGGCGATCGTCGCCGATCCCGCTTCGCGATTGCCGGCGGCGATCTGCGACGTGCCGAGGTTGAAGGCGCGCGCGGGCGTCGAGGCGATCGATGCGGCGGTGCCGAACGACTTCTGCGCGTCTGCGTACTTTTTCTCGCCGAACTGCTTCACGCCGCGCGCCGTGGCGGCATGCGAGTTCGTTTCTCGCATGAAGCGAGCCGTGAATTGATCAAGGAACGGCAGCGTGAGGAGGAGCAGGGTCGGGATCAGTTTCATTCTGCACCTCGATTCGCGAGCGATCCGAGGAACATCGCCACGCAGGCGAAGGCCAGCGGCCACTGGTAGCGTTCGATCGGGACGCGGACGTTGCGTTGCTTCATCGCCCCGCCGGATGCGGCGAGCGAGTCGAGCGCGTGCTCGCCGAACGGATTCGCGTAAAACTTCCCGCCCGTCTCCGCGGCGATCTTCTGCAGCGCCTCCGGATGCGCGTACGTCGTCACCACCTGCCCGTTGTCGTCGGCGAGATCGCCGCCGCCTTCCGGCCGCGGAATCGTGCTGCCCGCCGCGGTGCCAATGAGAATCGTCGACACCGGCACGCCGCGTTGCGCAAGTTTGGCGATCGTGTCGTCGAGCCGCGTGCTCTGGTCCTCGCCGTCGCTGATGACCACGATGTCGCCGCGCTGCGCCGTATCGCCCGCCAGCCGAAGCGCGGCCATCAAGGCGACGGAAAAATCGGATCCGGGATTCGAAACTTCGCCGGCCTGAATCGAGTCGAGCAGCGCTTCGACCGCATCCCCATCACTCGTCAGCGGCGACACGACCTCGGCTGCCGACTCGAAGACGACCAGCCCGACGCGTCCCTGCTGCGCGTCGATGATCCGTTTCGCAATCGCCTTCGCCGCATCGAGCCGCGACGTTCCGACGTCCTGCGCGGCCATGCTCAGCGACACGTCGATGGCGATCACGCGATTCGACTCGCGCTGCTCGATCGGAATCGTCCGAAATCCCGCCTCGGGACCAGCCAGCGCTATGACACATCCGAGAAGCGCCAGCGCGACTAGCCACGGCCGTAACGAGCGCAGCGGATTGGCAATGCCGCGCAGACGTTCCGACACGAACCGCCGCGCGATCCGGATTCGCTGCCGCTCGCGCGCGATGAAAAAAATGAGCGCAAGCGGGACAACGAGCGCGAGCCAGAGCATCTGCGGGAGGCGGAAGGAGATCGCGTTCATGCGAGCCTCCCGATTCGTAGCGCCGGCGGCCCGCCGGCTGTACCGCCGCCGGCTCGGCGGCAATGACGCGCCGCGCCAGCGAGCCGCTGGCGGTCCAGCCGACGAGCCGTCGGCGCTACGCCGCTCACGCCGTCACCTTCTGCCAAACCGTTTCTCCCGACAAAAGCGCCAGCGCCAGCGCGATCACTCCGATCGCCAGCGGCAATCCGTACAACTCTTCGATCTTCTCGCTCTTCGGCGCGGTCAGCCGAGTCTTTTCCAGGTGATCGATGCGGTCGAGCACATCGCTCATCGTCCGCGCGTCCGTGGCGCGGAAATACTCGCCGTTGGTGGTCTTCGCGATCGCGGCGAGCGCCTCTTCGTCGATGTCGGCGCGCACGAGCTGATACGTCGTCACGATCTCGCCCGTGAACGGATCCTGCCGTTTGATCGGGATCGGCACAGGACCGCGGCTGCCGACGCCGATCGTGTAGATCTTGATGCCATAGCGCGCCGCCAGTTGCGCGGCCACGAGCGGATCGATCGAGCCGGCATTGTTCACGCCGTCGGTGACGAGGATGATGATGCGGCTGCGCGACTTCGACGTGCGCAAACGGTTCACCGAGGTGGCAATGGCGTGGCCGATGGCGGTGCCGTCGCCGTTCTCGCCGACCTGCGCGCGCTCCAGAATTGCGCCGGCGATGTCGCGGTCGTACGTGATCGGCACGCGCGTGGCCGCGCGCACGCCGAACGTGACGATGCCGATGCGATCGTCCTGCCGTTTGCTGATGAAATCGCCGATCAACTCCTTGGCCACGCCGAACCGGTTGCGCGGCTTGAAATCCTCGGCGGCCATGCTTCCCGAGGCATCGAGGGCGATGACGATGTCGATGCCGAAGCGGTCGTTGGAGGCCATCTTCGTCACACGCTGCGGCCGCGCCAGCGCCACGATCATCGCCAGAGCTGCGATCGATTCGAGCAGGAACGGCGTGCCGGCCAGTTGGGCGCGCAGAGACGTTTTCGGCGACGCGATCGATAGCGAAGAGACCGTGAACGCGCCAAAGCGCCGGCGGCGATCGATGACGAGCAGCGCGATCCTGCCGATGACGGCGAGGATCAGCAGCAGCCAGAGCGGGTTGGCGAAGCGGATCATGCCGCCTCCTCCGCCGGCACTTCCGGCGGCTCAGCCCACGATGGAAGGTCGAGCGCGCGTTTGGCGACGTCATCAAAATCCGCGGGCGCCGCGCCCCAGGGCGAAAATTTTTCGAGATCGCCCTGCTTCAAGATCGTCGCGATCAGCGATTCGTAGCGCCGCCGGCCCGGCGGCTGGACCGCCGGCGGCTCGCCGGCGAGTTCCGAAGTTGCCGCCGAGCCGGCGGCGGTCCAGCCGGCGGGCCGCCGGCGCTCCATGTCGTCGCCGACGCGCGACAGCAATTCCGACGTCGTCAACTCCGCGCCGAGGTCTGGGCGGACGGCGGCGAGGTAGGCGCGAACGATGTCGGCGAGCGTGGCCCAGCGCTTCGGCGCATCGGGGCGCAATGCGCGTACGCGGCGCACGAACTCCTCGGCGGGGACGACGACGATCTGCGGCTTCGAAACGCGCCTCTTCGCGAGCATCACCACCGCCACCCACGCCGCGATCGCGGCCAGCGCAGCGATTCCAATGGCCACGAACGGCATGCGCGGCCATGTCTCGGCGCGTGGCGGTTTCAGCGGCGCGGGCTCCAGTTTGTCGTCCGGCTTCAGCACCGAATGAATCGGAATCATCACGCTGACGGGACCATCCGCCGCGTGGCCGTTGACTGCGATCGTGTGCGGAACGAAGGTGCGGATGACAACCGTGTTGCCGCGGCGCGAAACGATCTCGTAGTCGGGCGACGCGTCGATCGTCGTCGGCGCCGCAAACGTGATCGTGATCGGATCGCCGATCGTCGGCTTCGTCGGCTCAAATGTCGTGATCAGCAGAAAGAAGAGGGCAAACATCGCGTTATCGCCTTCTCACCGCGCGCTCGCGGAAAAAGCGCAGCAACTCCCGATCGTACGGAATGGCCGTCGAAACGTTGAGATGATCGACGCCGGCCGCGCGAAACCGCCGCGCATTCTGTTCGCCGCGCGACGCCGCCCGCCGCGCCACGTCCGCACGACGCAGATCGATGAGGCGCAACGCGCTGGTCTCGGCATCCGCGACCTGCGCCAATCCGCGGTCGGGAAATCGCTCCTCGCGCGGATCGCCGACGGTGATCGCGACGACGTCGTGCCGCCGATTGAGCCGACGCATGGTCCGCTCGAAATTCTGATCGAGAAAATCGCTGATGACGATGACCACCGCGCGCCGCGTGCTGACCTGCTCCAGATAGCGTGCCGCCCCGTCGAGATCGGCTACGCCTTTCGGTCCGCGCATGGCCGCATCGACCGCGGCGCGGACGATGACCTGCGCGTGCATCCTCCCCCGCCGCGGCGCGATGTACCGCTCGACTCGGTGCGAATACAGCAGCAGCCCGATGCGATCCGAGTTCTGCACGGCGGAAAACGCGAAGACCGCCGCCAGTTCCGCGGCCACGTCGCATTTGCGCCAGTCGATCGATCCGAATCCCATCGAACCTGAAACGTCGACGGCGACGAGCACGGTCAGGTCGCGCTCCTCGACGAACTCCTTCACATGCGGCGTCCCGCTGCGCGCGGTCACGTTCCAGTCGATCGTGCGCACGTCGTCGCCCGGCTGGTATTCGCGCACCTGCGAAAACTCGATGCCGCGGCCGTGAAACGCGGAGTGATAGTCGCCGGCGAATCCGGCGCGGATCAGCCTCGCGGAAAGGATTTCGAGGTCGCGCACGCGCCGCGTGAGCGGAACGCGAAAGCGCGGTTTGCGGGGGCGGAAGAACATGTCAGGGAACCGCTACCGCCCCCAGAATCTGCTCGACGATCGCATCGGCCGTCACGTTTTCCGCCGCTGCCTCGTAGCTGAGCACCAGCCGATGCCGCAGCACATCCGGAGCGATCGCCTTCACGTCCTCGGGGATCACAAACGCGCGCCCCTGGATGAACGCGTAGCCCTTCGCGACGTGCGCGAGCGCGAGCGTAGCGCGCGGCGACGCGCCGAAGGCGATGTGCGAAACGAGTGACGGCAGCTTGAACTCCGCCGGCCGGCGCGTGGCCGCGACGAGCTGCACGATGTAGCGTCCGATGCGCTCATCGACGTGAACCTTCGCGGCCAGATTCGCGATCTCGTCGATCTCGCTGACACGAAGAATGCGCCGCATGGCGACCTGCGGCGCGGTCGGATCGAGATAGATGCCGAGCATGCGCATCTCTTCATCCGCCGTCGGATAGTCGACGCGCAGCTTCATCACGAAACGGTCGACCTGAGCTTCCGGCAACGCGTACGTCCCCTCATGCTCGATCGGATTCTGCGTGGCGATGACGACGAACGGCTGCGGAAGTTTGTACGACGTGTCGCCGATCGTGACCTGCCGCTCCTGCATCGCTTCCAGCAGCGCCGACTGCACCTTGGCCGGCGCGCGATTGATCTCGTCGGCCAGCACCAGATTCGCGAAGATCGGCCCCTGCCTCGGCGTAAAGACGCGATCGGCCGGATTGAAAATCAGCGTGCCGGTGATGTCGGCCGGCAAGAGGTCGGGCGTGAACTGGATGCGATGAAACGACGCGTCGATGGCGCCGGCAAGCGTCTTGACGAGCAGCGTCTTGGCGAGTCCGGGAACGCCTTCGAGCAGAACATGCCCGCGAATCAGCAGCGCGATGACGAGCCGGTCGACGATCGATTCCTGCCCGATCACCGCGCGGCCGACCTCGGCGCGGAGTCTAGCGATGACCTCATGCGCCGCGGCGATATCCGTATTGATGGTGGCCTGGTCCATGGGATGGGAGTTTATCGTGTGAGTGTGAGCCGGCAGGAAAACGAATGTTCAATGTTGAATGTTCAATGTTCAATGTTGAATGAAAGGCGGGCGTCCTCACATTCAACATTGAACATTCAACACTCAACATTCAACATTGCCTTTCGTCATCGAGCATGAGCCACCCGAAGAAAAAATGGGGGCAGCACTTTCTCCGCAACCGCGGCGCGGTGGCGCGCATCGTCGAGGCGGTCGAGGCGGCGCCGGATGACGTCGTCGTCGAGATCGGTCCGGGCGAGGGCGTGCTCACCGAGAAACTGGCAGAGCTGCCGAACGAATTGATCGCCGTCGAAATCGATCCGGAACTTTCGGAGCGGCTGCGGAAGCAGTACGGCGATCGCATCACGCTCATCAACGACGACGCCATGGAGGCGCCGCTGCCGGCGCGGCCGTATCGCGCCGTCGGCAATCTCCCCTACAACGCCGGAACGCCGATCCTGCGCCGCGTCGTGGCCGATCCGAATTGCCGCCGCGCCGTCTTCATGCTGCAGAAGGAAGTCGCGGACCGCCTCGTGGCCGCGCCCGGCGACGAAGCCTATGGCTACCTCACTCTCTTCGTCCGCCTCTACTCCTCGGCTCGCATCCTCCTGACGCTCGAGCCGAAGTCGTTCTATCCGCCGCCGAAAGTGCGCAGCGCCGTCGTCGTCCTCGATCCCGATCCGAAGCCGTTCGCTTCGGAATCGCTCATCCAGCTGATCAGCGCGTCGTTCCGGATGCGGCGAAAGAAACTGGTCAACAACTTGACTACTTTCGGAACGAAGGAAGAGATCGTCGCAGCGATGGAGCGCTCAGGAATCGATGCGGATATTCGCGCCGAAAGGCTATCGCTGGAGGATTTCGCGCGGCTTCACGACGCAATGCGCCACGACACCCCGTCGGCGAAGCCGGCGTAAGAACCGTAGCCCACGGCGTTCAGCCGTGGGTCACAGACAGCCTTTTGATTTGTGAGCCCGCCTTGGCGGGCGAGAGAAAGCTTTCTTTCGCCCGCTGAAGCGGGCTCACGAAGACCGTGACCAACGGACACCCACGGCTCGAAGCCGTGGGCTACGATTCTTACGCCGGCTTCGCCGACGGAAAGCAGGAGTGATCCACGAGCCATGTCCCGCTACATCAAGAAATTCAGATCGACCACCGCACTCGGGCCGACCGAGGAACGCGGCGTGCCGCTTTGGGTCGGCTATGAGATCGAAGGTGTGGACGATGATCTGTCGGACGCGGGACTGATCAAGGTTAATGACTGGTCCGATGATCAGTTGCGCGAGCGCGGCGTCACGACGTTCATCCGCGTAGCGGCCGGCGATCGAGCGATGTACGAGAAACTCGGGATTCTTGGATCAACTCGTCCGGAATGACCGGGGATCCTGCGTCTACGCGCAGGATTGGGGCCTTTGCGGCCTCACAACGGTCCCAGAATCCGCAGATAGCACTCTTCCTGCCCCACGAACTCCACCGCGCCGCGCGCTTCCCAGGCGCGCAGGCGTTCGATCACGCGCGGGTGATTGAGCTGGACGGCGTCGCCGAACATGTGCATCAGCAGCGCGCGCGGGACGGCGTTGCCGCCGCTGCTGCGCAGGCGCTCCAGTCCGACTTGGAGGGCATCGAGGCGGAACTCCACATCCTCGTCCAGCAGCTTCCCTTCGTACGGCTCCTCGGAACGCGGATTCATCTCCAGGAACGTCTCGAACGGCAGCGGCTTGAACTCCTTCACGCCGCGGCTGCGCAGGTCTTCCTCCGGAAGATCGTCGGCGAGCACCAGGCCCGGAATCTCGGTCCCGACGCCGTCGATCTCCCATCCGATCCACCGCTGCCGTCCCAGCAGCGTGATTCGCTGGATGTAGCGCGCCATCTCTCTCCTCGCCCCAAAAAACGAACGCAGATGATGGCATGGACCGACTTCCATCGCCAATGCGGCGCCCGCCACCGCACAAAAGTTTGACGTGGAGACCCCGAATCTGGTGCTACGCTTTCGGCCTCCTCTCCATGTTCGAGACCGTCGCGCCCGAAGCGTTCGTACCGCGAACCCGCCGCGTTTTCTACGAGACGCTTCCCGTCTCCATCGCCGTGCACGTGATCGCCGCCGGCAGCGTCGTGGCCAGCATGATCTGGAACATCGCCCTGCCGACGCAGTCGCCGAAGATGGTCGTCGCGTACAGCCTGACGCAGGTGCCCGATCCGCCGCCGCCACCTCCCCCGCCGCCGAAAGCGCAGCCGCCGAAGCCGATCGTGACGACTCCGAAGCTCGCGCCGCCTCCGCCCGCGCTGGCAACGCAGATCGTGGCGCCGACCGTCATCCCCGACACGATCCCCGAGGTCGTGGTGCCGCCGCCCGCGGTGCCGCCTCCGCCCGCGCCGGTTGCGGCGGCGGCTCCCGCGGTTACCGACGTGAAGGGCTCACCGAACGGCATGACCGGCGGAGAGGCCGGCGGCGTCGGCAAAACGCTCGGCACGCCGGGCGGCATCCGCTTCGGCGACGACGGACGCGTCTACGTCGACCGCACCGTGAAACTGCCGCTCAAAGAGGTCGACCACGAATATCCGCACTATCCCGATGCGGCGAAGAAAAACCGCCTCGAAGGGACGTGCGTGGTGCGATACACGGTCGGCAAGGACGGCCGCATCATCGACATCGCCATCCTCAACCACGCCGTCGATCCGATGTTCGACGAGGAGACGCTGAACACGATCCGCAGCTGGCGCTACCGCCCCATGATGATGAACGGCAAGCCGGTCGAGGTCGTTCACGAGGTGGAAGTAAACTACCAGTACATCGTCCGGTAGCGGCATCTCAATTGCTCTTACTGCCGCAGACACCGCGGCATGGCCACGTACGACCCAAAGTTCCCCTACACCAGCGAATTGGCGCTCCCGGTCATCGGCCTCGAGGCCGAGTTCAAGGTTTTCGTCGATGACCAGGAGCGCACGCCGGAGGAGGTGTGGCGGACGCCGGCGGCATTCATTGACCGGCCGCTGGTGCGGCGCACGAACAAATCGCTGCAACTGCCCACCGGCGGCGCGCTCTACTTCGACGGCGGCGTGATCGAGGTGGTGACGCCGGTGATCGAGATCGCGCCGCAGTGCACGGCCCGCGTCGTGCGCAGCCTCTGGGAGCAGATCGGATTCGTCCGCGATCAGCTCGACAAATGGGAAGCGAAGAACGGCAAGCGCGTGCGGCTGCAGGCCTTCAGCCTTCACGTCAACATTTCCTTCGAACTGGATCGCGAAGAGCGCAACCGCGATCGCACCGTTCAGAAGCTGGCCATGCTGCTCATCCATCTCCTGCCGGTGCCGATCATCGTGGCCGGCGCGAATCGCAAGTCGACCGGGATCGGCGTCCGTCCGCGGCGTGAGCGGATTGAGCTGACCATGGACTTCACGCCCGATCCGGGATTGATGGCGGCCATGGTGGCGCTGATCGTCGGCATCGTGCGCGAAACGATCAGCTGGCCGTCCTATCGCGTCGACGTTCTGCGCGAGCACGGCATCCCTGCGCTGAACGGCGTGAAACCGGGTAAGCATCCAACGCGCAACGGCTGGGTGCTGCGCGATTTTCATTTTCCGCGCAGTCCGTTCACCTCGGACATCGACGACGAGTCGTGGTCGACGTCCGACCGCGCGCTGAAATCGCTGCGGCAGATCGCGTACGAGACGGTGATGGCCTTTCGCGACGCCATCCGCCGCGTCTCCGATCCGTTCAGCTATCGGTTGTTGCTGTCGGTGATGCGCGGCGAGACGCCGTCGCTGCTCGATCTCGACGACCGTCCCGCTGCCTACGACGACGTCGGCCGCTCGACGCGATGGGGCTCCGTGCTGCCGGAGCTTGAGAATTTCGCCGCGCTGATGCACGACGACGATGCCGCGACGTCGACGCCACGCCGCCGCAGCGCAGACGTCGAAGAAAAGCTTGCGCCGCCGTGGTCCGGCGAGAAACCGGAACGCCGCGGACGCTCCCGCCGCTCGACGGAACGGCGGACGTCGCCGCCCTCCGCGCCGTCGCAACGCTTGACGCGCTCTGCGTACGAAAAAGTGTTTCTCAAGCTGGGCGAAGGCCGCCAGCTACGCATCGGCCAGGAGCTCCTCACGCCAGTGAAAGTGAAGGGTTGGTATCACTCCGTCTTCCGCGATGTGAAAGGCGACGAGCGCCTGCTCTCGATCGATCAACTGCTGCAGTACATGGGGTCGTGGGAGTAAGTGGCACGATTCGAGCTAATAACCCGATCGGCCCGAGAGCATCCGGGAGACGCTGGCGAAATTGAGGCGCGCCGATAATCCCCAAGGGGTCGGCGCGCTTCGTGTTTTTGGGCAATTCGCTAACACGCTGCAGAAACAAAAAGGCCCCGCCGTGGCGGAGCCTTTGGCAACCAGCGCTGGCGGCCGTGCCGCCTAGACCGTGACCGCCTCCGCCCCCACACCCGCCGCACTGCGCAGGGTTTCGGCTTTGTCGGTCGCTTCCCAGGTGAACTCCGGCTCCGTGCGGCCGAAGTGGCCGTAGGCGGCGGTCTTCTTGAAGATCGGACGGCGGAGTTTGAGCGAGTCGATGATGCCGCGCGGCGTCATCATGAAATTCTCGCGGACCAACTCCACGATCCGCTCCTGCGAGATGCGCTCCGTTCCGAACGTATCGACGTAGACCGACACCGGATCGGCCACGCCGATGGCGTAGGCCAGCTGCACTTCCACTTCGTCAGCCAGCCCCGAGGCCACGATGTTCTTGGCGATGTAGCGGGCCATGTAGCAGGCCGAACGATCGACCTTTGTGGGATCTTTTCCGGAGAAGGCGCCGCCGCCGTGACGGCCGCGGCCGCCGTACGTATCGACGATGATCTTGCGTCCGGTCAGGCCGGTGTCGCCCTGCGGTCCGCCGGTGACGAAGCGGCCGGTCGGATTGATGTGGAACTTCGTATTGCTATCGAGCAGCTCCGCCGGAACGACCGGCTTGATCACCTTCTCGATGATCGCGTCGCTCAGATCGCCGTGGCTCACGCTTGGCGAATGCTGCGTCGAGATCACGATCGCCGCGGCGCGAACAGGGCGCTTTCCCTCGTACTCGATCGTCACCTGCGACTTGCCGTCGGGACGGAGGAAGTCGAGGTCATTCGCCTTGCGCACGTCCGACAGACGGCGCGCCAGCTTGTGCGACAGCATGATCGGCAGCGGCATCAGCTCCGGCGTTTCGCGGCAGGCGAAACCGAACATCAGTCCCTGGTCGCCCGCGCCGCCGGTATCGACGCCCTGCGCGATGTCGGGCGACTGCGGATCGATCGACGACACCACCGCGCACGTCTCGCTGTCGAATCCGTACTTGGCGCGCGTGTAGCCGATCTCCTTGATCGTGCTGCGGACGATCGACGGAAAGTCGACGTACGTCTTGGTGGTGATCTCGCCGGAGATCATGGCCAGACCGGTGGTGACGAGCGTTTCGCACGCCACGCGTCCGATCGGATCGGCGGCAATCACGGCGTCGAGAATGGCATCCGAAATCTGGTCCGCGATCTTGTCGGGATGCCCCTCGGTGACAGACTCCGAGGTAAAGAGTGTTCTATGGATTGACATCGTTAAAAGCTCCTGGTTGGAATCGGGGAATCCTAACATGGGCACAGACAGGAGTGTCTGTGTCACACGACTCGGCAAGCGGCGTGCAAACTCAACCGCAGAATGCTGAAGACCCGCAACATCGGCGCCTACCGCGATCTGCTCGTGCTGTTTACAAAATACGGGCGCAAAGACTTCCACCTCTCGCTCAATCCCGAGGATTTAGTTGCTGCCGACGATGCCGCGGCGGAGATGGAGCCCGACGTCGCCCGCCGCGCCGAGGCCTTCGCCAACGCGCTCAAAGGGATGGGCCCGACCTACGTGAAATTCGGGCAGGTCCTGTCGACGCGTCCCGACGTCGTACCGCCGGAGTACATCGCCGCGCTCGAATCGCTGCAGGACGACGTCGAGCCGTTCTCGTTCGCCGAGGTGGAGAAGATCGTCGAAGAGGAGCTGAAGGTCAGAATCTCCAAGGCCTTCCAATCCTTCGAATCCACTCCCCTCGCCGCCGCATCGCTCGGCCAGGTTCATCGCGCGGTGCTGCGCGACGGACGCGAAGTCGTCGTGAAAGTGCAACGGCCGAACGTGCGCGAACAGGTTCGTAAAGATCTCGAAGTCTTCACCGAGATCGCCACGACGATCGAACAGCACAGCGACATCGGCCGGAAGATGAATCTGACCGGCGCGATCGAGCAGGCCCGCATTACGCTGATGAACGAGTTGAATTATCAGCAGGAGGCGCGGAACACGGAGATCCTCCGCCGCAACCTCGCCGAGTTCCCGCAGATCTACATCCCGAACGTCATCGACGACATGACCACGCCGCACGTGCTGACCACGGAACTGGTGCGCGGCCGCAAGGTGTCGAAACTGACGCCGCTGCAGATCATCGATCACGACTACGCCGACCTGGCCGCGACGCTGACGCGCGCCTACCTCAAGCAGATTTGCGTCGACGGCATCTGGCACTCCGATCCGCATCCCGGCAACGTCTTCGTGCGCGATCTCGAAGACAACCAGGCCGAGGTGGTGCTGATCGACTTCGGGATGGTCAGCCGCATCAGCCGTGAATTTCAGGACGAGATCATCAAGATGCTGCTTGGGATGTCGTCGAATCGCGGCGCCGAGGTCGCGGACGCGTGCGTGCGGTTGTCGGAGGTGCAGGAAGGCTTCGACGCGCTCAAATTCGTCCGCGAGATCTCCACGATCGTGGCCACGTTCCATGACGTGGACGTGCGCCAGATCAACGTCGGCCAGTTGATCTTCAACGTGATCTCGATCGCCAACAACAACGAGCTGAAGGCGCCGGCGGAGCTGGCCATGCTCGCCAAGACCATGCTGCATCTCGACGGCGTGACGCGCCGTCTCGATCCGCAGTACGACCCGCACACGGTGATCCGCGACTACGCGGAACGGCTGATGAGCCAGAAGCTGGCCCAGAAGTTCGCGCCGCGCAATTTCTATCCGGCCCTGCTCGACCTGAACCAGCTCGTGCTCGACCTCCCCCACCGCACGCGCGAGATCATCGACCAGACCGCCGCCGGGAAATTGTCGTTCAGCCTGAAGCTGATGCAGGCGGAGCAGTTCCTGGCCGGCATGCACAAGATCGCCAATCGCATCACGGTGGGCGTGGTGATCGCGGCGCTGCTGATCGCGTCGTCGATGATGATGCGCGTCCCGACGCGCGTGCAGCTCTTCGGCTATCCCGCCATGGCGATGATCGGCTACCTGCTCGCCGCGATCGCGGGGCTTTACCTGATCGTGACGACGTTCCTGCGCGATCGGGCGGATGAGGAGAGGGCGAAGTTGAAGGGGAAGTAGATTAGTCGATTAGTGGATTAGTAGATTAGAGGCGAAAGGCCAATGTCGTCCTAATCTACTAATCCACTAATCGACTAATCCACTGCTTCTAAAACCCTTCCAACAGATTCGTCACCAGCGACTCCGCAAACCGCACGGCGATCTCGTTGATCGCGCGCGTTTCCTGGTCGAAGGCGTCCGTCGACTCGGTGTTGACCTGGTAGTTCTCCGTGAAGCGGTACTGGTCGTTCTTCCAGAGCACTTTGTCGTCGGCGCGATGATCGAGCAGCTCGATCTTGGCGGTGATCGAAATCTGATATTGCGTGGCGCGTCCCTGTTGGTTGAACGCGACCGGGAAGATGCCGAAGGAGTCGATGGAGCCGCGCAGGATCACGTCGGCGGCCGGCGCGGAGTTGACCAGCTTCAGCCGGCCGCGCGACACGAACTCGGACGCGACCGCCTGCGTGACGCGCTGCTCGAGCTCCACGCGCGTGGTGCGGTTCACGAAGGCCGGCACCTCGATCGTATGCACCGTCGGCGCGAGCAGGTTGTTGGCGTTGCCGACCAGACCATAGCCGCAGCCGGCAAGCATCGGCAGAAGAAAAAGGACGAGGCGTTTCATCGCGGGGAAAGGTAACACGTGAGACGCGTAGTGCGGGCGTCTCGCCTGCATCCGTTGGGCGTCTCGCCCAACGGGAGGTCGTAAATCATTAGCAGACTGCGAATTGAATCCCGGAAACCGCCGTCGGGCGGGACGCCCGCCGGTTGCAGGCGAGACGCCCGCACTACCCCTTCACCACGATGTTCACCAGCTTCCCCGGAACGTAGACCTCTTTCACGACCTCTTTCCCGGAGATCCACTGCTGGACTTTCTGATTCGCGCGGATCGCGGCGAGGACGATCTCCTTCTCCGGCGGATTCGGCACTTCCACCTGCCCGCGCAGCTTGCCGTTGACCTGCACGACGATCGTGACGACGTCCTCGACCATCAGCGCCGGATCGGCTTTCGGCCAGCTCGACGTCAGGATGAATCCGTCGTTGCCGAACATCGTCCACAACTCCTCGGTGATGTGCGGTGCAAATGGATGCAGGAGCTTGAGCAGCGTCGTGTACGAATCGCGCGCGTCGGCGCCAGCAGAAAGAGCATCGCCGATGGCGTTCGACAACTCCATCAATCCCGAAATGGCCGTGTTGAATTCGAAGCGATCGAAGCGCCGCGTCACGGCATCGATCGTCTGATGCGTCTTGCGCGTCAACGCCGCCGATTCCGATCCGCCGTCGCCGAGGGCCAGGATCTGCTCGCCCATGTGCCAGACGCGATTCAGGAATCGCGACGCTCCGACGACGCCTTCGTCCGACCACGCCGCTTCCTTCTCCGGCGGCGCGATGAAGAGCGTGTAGACGCGCTCCGTGTCGGCGCCATAGCGTTCGATCAGCTCGTCCGGCGGCACGACGTTGTAGCGCGACTTCGACATCTTGCCGACTTCCGCAATCACCGGCGCGCCCGTCGGCTTGTGCACTCCGTTCTCGACCTCGGACGGCGAAACCCAGTTGCCGCTCGCCGTGCGGAAGCCTTCCTTCGTGATCATTCCCTGATTGAACAGCCGCGTGAACGGCTCTTCGTAGTTCGTCAGCCCCATGTCGTGCAGCGTGCGGCAGATGAAGCGCGCGTACAGCAGATGCAGGATGGCGTGCTCGATGCCGCCGATGTACTGATCGACCGGCAGCCAGCGATTCACCAGCGACGGATCGAAGATCTTCGTGTTGTCGTTCGCCGAAATGAAGCGCGCGTAGTACCACGACGAATCGACGAACGTGTCCATCGTGTCGGTCTCGCGCCGCGCCGCGCCGCCGCAGACGGGACACTTCGTGTTGACGAAGCGCTCGTCCTTCGCCAGCGGATTTCCCTCGCGTCCCGTGAACGGAACATCGAGCGGCAACTCCACCGGCAGCTCCTCCTCGGGCACCGGCACGATGCCGTCGCGATCGCAATAGATCATCGGAATCGGCGTGCCCCAGTAGCGCTGGCGCGAGATGAGCCAGTCGCGAAGCCGGTAGCGGACCATCTTCTTGCCGATGCCGAGTCGCTCGATCTCTTCGATGATCCGCTCGATCGCTTTGGGAGTGGCGAGTCCGGTGATGACGCCGGAGTCGATGGCCACCGCCGAATCATCCTTCGCCGAATACGCCTCCTCGGCGCTCGGCACTTCGCCATTGGCCGGCTTGACCACGACGCGGACCGGCAGTCCGTACTGCTGCGCGAATTCGAAATCGCGCTGATCGTGACCCGGCACGGCCATGATCGCGCCGGTGCCGTACTGCATCAGCACGAAGTTGCCGAGCCAGATCGGAATCTCTTCGTTCGTGAACGGATTCGTGGCCGTCTTCCCTGTGAAGCGCCCTTCCTTCCCCGCCTCCTGCCGCTCCAGATTCGACTGGTTGCGCACGCCGGCGATCCACGTCTCGATCTCCGCGCGATCGGGATTGTCCGCGATCAGCGCGGCGACGTCGGGATGCTCCGGCGCGAGAACCATGAACGTCGCGCCGTAGATCGTGTCCGGGCGCGTGGTGAAGATGCGCATCGACTTGCCGAGGAATGGGACGGCGAATTCGACGTCAGCGCCGACCGAGCGTCCGATCCAGTTGCGCTGCATCAGCTTCACTTTTTCCGGCCAGTGCTCGAGCGTATCCAGCCCTTCATCGAGCCGGTCGGCGTAGTCGGTAATCTTCAGAAACCACTGCTCGAGATCGCGCTGCACGACGATCGTGCTGCAGCGTTCGCAGCGGCCGTCGATGACCTGCTCATTCGCCAGCACGGTCTGATCGGACGGACACCAGTTCACCGGCGCCTTGGCGCGATAGGCCAAACCGCGGCGATACAACTGCAGAAACAGCCACTGGTTCCAGCGGTAGTACTCCGGCTCGCACGAGGCCAGCTCCTTCGACCAGTCGTAGAGAATCCCCCAGCGCAGGAACTGCTTCTTCTCGCGCTCGATGTTCGAAAGCGTCCACTGCCGTGGATGAATGCCGCGCTTGATGGCCGCATTCTCCGCCGGCAACCCAAACGCATCCCACCCCATCGGATTGAGCGCCGCCCGCCCCTGCATGCGGAAGTAGCGATAGAGCGCGTCGCCGAGGATGTAGTTCCGGCCATGGCCGACATGAAGGTCGCCGGACGGATACGGGAACATGTTCAGCATGTAGAACTTGTCCCCAGGCGCGGCGACGTCCACCTCGGCCACCTTCGCATCGGACCAGGCCCACTGCCACTTCTCTTCGATCAGTTTTGGTTCGTAAGGCATGAGGCGGCGAAGTATAGCGATGGCGCTTCACCACGAGCCACAAACGACACGCAGGGATTTCTCACTGTCCTCTGTGATGAAACGCTTTAAACTGCGCCGCCGATGCATCACTACGTCTTCCCGCTCATCTTCATCACGCTCGTGTACCTCGGCATGATCGTCATGAACGAGCGCTATCGCCTCTTCTCCGCCGATCATTTTTCTTCGACAGCGATGAAAGTCATCGCGTATCTCTGGCTTGGCATCCTGATGTTCGGGCTGGTCATCCTGATCACCGGATCGTCCCTGCGCATCCCGACGGCGCAGGAGCTGGCGCGCGTCCCGTTCTACTCGCTATTCGGCCTGCACGCGATTCTCTTCATCTTCCTCCTCGGCTGGTGGCTGCTGACGAAGCGTCCGCCGCTCGGCGAGTTCCTGAACATCCCGCGCCGCGGCAACGGCGACGCCGTCCTGACCGGCTTCGCGGTCGGCGTCGGCGGCTGGATTTTCACGATTTCGATCGCGCTGATCATCGGCCTGCTCCTCGTGGCATCGGGACTGATGCCGAAGAATCCGACGCCGTCGCCGATGATCGGCTGGATGGCGGCGCTGCCCCTCTGGAAAAAGTGCGTGATCGTGCTGTCGGCGATGACGATCGAGGAAGCCTTCTTCCGCGGCTGGCTTCAGAAGCGCGTGGGCCTGATCGCCTCGACCATCCTCTTCGCACTCGCCCACTCCGGCCTCGGGCAGCCGTTCCTGCTGATCGGCGTCACGCTGATCTCGCTGGTGATCGGCTTCACGTTTTACCGGACGAAGAACCTGATCCCCGGCATCATCGCGCACGGCATCTTCGACGCCGTGCAACTCTTCGTGATCATCCCGATCGTCTTCAAGACCACGGGAATGGGCGCGGGGTAACGGTCGGAATCGGGCAGCGCGCGACCAACACGCGCGCCTTCGGCGCCACCGGCTTTTGACGCGAACAGGTTTTCGTCGCGGGCTTTTTCTGCGATGTCGACTGCAGAACCGGACGAGTGCTGCTTTGGGTGAGCACCGTCCGGCCCTGCAGATCGATCGCGGACTCGAGAACGAACGTTGAAACCGCCCGGCTTGCAGCGCTCACGGAGATCTCGGGAAGCTGACAGGCCGTCACCGATAGGAGCATGAGGAGGAGCGCCGCCGTTCGTCTCACACACGCTGAGACGACGAGGTAAGGCAAAGGTTAGCAGCCGTCACCGAGCGTCACGCGGTTGTAACTTTGCACGCCATGCAACGGTACAATTTCGGCGTGACTCCCTTGCCGCCACTCCTCACCGAACATCTCGACGAGATCCGCCAACTCTGCGAGCGGTACGGCGTCAAGCGGCTGGCCGTCTTCGGCTCCGCGGTAAAAGGGACGTTCGACCCGGCCAGCAGCGATGTCGACTTCGTCGTCGAATTCGACGCGAGCAGCAGGAGTGATGGCTGGCATTCATACTTCGAGCTCAAGTTCGCAATCGAGGAGCTGCTCGAGCGCCCAATCGATCTCGTCGGCATGGCCGCTGTCGACAATCCATTCTTCCGGCAGGCAATCGAGCTGACGCAGCGAGAGCTCTATGCAGCCTGAGATCGAGAAATATCTGTTCGACATCGAGGAGGCGTGCCGCGCGATTCTCGATCTGGCTCAGAAAAGCTCCCTCGCGGAGTTCCGCACGACGAGATGGCTGCGATCCTCGATCGAACGCGAGTTCATCATCATCGGCGAAGCACTTCGCAATGCGATCGCGGTCGATCCAGCGCTGGCGACGAAGATCACCGATTCACGATCGATCATCGGCTTCCGTAACATCGTCGTTCATGGATACTCGACCGTGGATCGCGACTTCGTCTGGGGGTTCATTCAGACTGATCTTCCGCGGCTTGTCGAAGAAGTGCAGGAGTACCTGAAAGAGCGCTGATGCCCGACCCTAGCCCCGACCGCGAGCGCATCGTCCTCATCGACGACAGCGCGAACGACCTGCAGGTGACGAAGCGCTTTCTCGAGCGCCGTGGCTTCGACGTCTCTGCCGCGACCTCGGGGGAGGAAGGGCTGGCGCTGGCCCAAGCGATCACGCCGGCGGCGTTCATCGTCGACTACCGGATGCCGGTGATGGACGGCTTCGAAGTCACGCGCCGCATCAAGGCCGATCCGGTCCTGCAGACGATTCCCGTGCTGATGCTGACCGGCGCCGATGCCGCGCAGACGGTCGTGGAAGGCCTCGAAGCGGGCGCCGACGATTTCGTGACCAAGGGATCCGACACCGAAATCCTTTTCGCCCGCCTCGGCGCGTTGCTGCGGATGAAGCGATATCAGGACCAGCTCCGCAAGTTGAATCAGCAGATCACCCGCGACCTGCAGATCGCGCGACGCGTGCAGGAGGCGCTCGTCCCGAACGGATTCTTCCGCGGGCCGCGCATCGAGATCCGCTCCGCGTACATCCCGAGCGCAACGCTCTCCGGCGATTTCTACGACTACTTTCTGCAGGACGAGCTGATGTACCTCTTCGTGGCTGACGTCTCCGGCCACGGCCTGCCAGCCTCGATCCTCGTCGCGCTGCTCAAGAGCTACATCCATACGGAATCCGATTCGCGCACGTCGCTGTCGTCGTTCATGGCCAGCCTGAACGACTTCCTTTTCAGCGTTTCTCTGCCGACACAGTTCGCGACCGCGCAACTTTTCCGCATCGACAGCGACGGCAATCTCGTCTACTCGAACGCCGCACACCCGCCGTTTTTGTTTTTACAGAAGTCGAACGGCAAGACCGTCGTCCACGAAGCTCCCGGCCATCTCCTCGGCGCGATGCCCTCGATGGTCTTCGACGAGCACCGCCTCCAGGTCGCCCCCGGCGACATGCTCTTCGTCTACACCGACGGCCTGACGGATCGCCGCAACGCCGCCGGCGAGTTCTACTCCCTCGACCGCATCGTCGCCCTCATGGACGACGCCCACGACGCCGACCTCACCACCGTCTACGACCGAATCTTCGAAGACGTCTCCACCTTCGCCGCCACCGACGAATTCCGCGACGACATCGCCTTCATCGTCACGCGGTTTCACTGACTTTCGAGCCGCGGAGCGGCGGAATCTACGCAGCCCATGGCGTCAGCCATGGGAAAGCGAATTGGCCCCGGAATCTCAGCCGCGGAGCGGCGACATCTCGAATGATCACTCCCACATGTACTGCTCATCCGCCGCAAGGCCGTGCTTCTTCAGAAACGCCCGCACCTCATCCTGATAACTCACTTTCCGATGATGCGTCTCTTGATTACCGATGTATCGGACAACACTGTCGACACCCGATCGACTCACGCTGAACGCCGAATATCCGCTCTGCCACGCAAACTTCGGTCGGTCGCGAGCCTCGTGGATCCATTTCGACGAGTTTGATTTGATGGTGCGAACAACATCCGAGAGCGCCAGCGTTGCCGGCAGATCGAAGAGAAGATGAACGTGATCGGCGACACCTCCGATCGCGATGCGCCGGCCGCCGATGTTCTCCACGATTCCGCCGATGTAGGCGCGGCATTCGTTGCCAAGATCGCCGGCAAGATGGGGATATCGATCTTTGGTGCTGAAGATGAGATGCGTGAAGAGAGCGGTGAATCGATGGCTCATCGGCGTGTTCTCCGCGCCGAGGCTACCTCGGAAATGAGCATCCGAGATGTCGCCGCTCCGCGGCTGGGATTCGGGAGGACGCTCCGTTTTCCCATGGCTTACGCCATGGGCTACGTAGATTTCGCCGCTCCGCGGCTGGGAACGTCGTACTGCTGAGCGATCACCAACTACGCGATCTTCTGCAGCAGCTCCACCGCCTGCGCCTTCTTCTCGTACTTCACGTCCGTCGCGGCGATCTTTTCCAGGTACGGTTTCGCGCTGCCGCTGTCGTTGCGTTTGAGGTGGGTGCGGGCGATCCAGAACCAGGTGTCGATGATGTATTCGTTTTCGCTGAGCTTCTGCGATTGCGCGGCTTTCTCGAACGCGGATGCGGCGGCGTCGTACTGCTGCTGGGCGTAGGCGATGCGGCCGAGGTGCGTCTGGGCGTCGAAGAAGTCGTAGGAATTCTGTTCGACGTTGTCCAGCACCTGCTTGTAGTACGGCGCGGCGGACTTGTAATCGCGCGCGTCGAAGTGGATCGCGCCGCAGAACAGGAGCGCGTTACGGAAAAAGTACGAGTTGAAGAACGGCTGATTCGCGTCGAAGAGCTGCAGCGATTCTTTGAACAGATGCAGCGCGTCGTCACGATCGCCGAGGGCGTACGAATTCAGCGCCTTCAGCGCCAGCGCCTGCGCGGTCACGTTGTTGTTCTGCGAATAGCGGAGCGACTGCTCGTGCAGATCCTTCGCCTTCGCGTAGTCGTGCTCCTCGTGCGAGAGATGGCCGAGGATGACGTACGACTTGTATTTAATGTCGTTGGCCTCGTCCGACTCCTCGGAAGCACACGCCTCCGAAAATCCTTTGCGCGCGCCCGCGACGTCGCCGGCGTAGAGCGTGGCCACGGCGCGGTAATAGGTCGCTTCGAGATTCGTGAGGACGCTGCTGCGCTGCGATCCGAGCTGCTCGATGAACTGCGTGACGAGTTGCGCCAGGATGCGATTGTCCGAAGTCGTGTCGACGATGAAGTTGTGCAGGTAGACGAGACGATTCTCGAGGATGCGCATCAACTCGAGCATCAGCGTGATGCGTTGCGTCTCGTCGTGACTCTGTTTGAACAGACCGGCCAGCTTGCGCTGGAGCGCGGAGTATTCGTCGCCGTACTGCCGCGCGCGCGACTCGGAAAGCTCGCCCGGTTCGTTCTGCAATTTCGTTTCGAGGGCGACGCGCTGGTCGACCAGCGAGGTGATCTGTTTCGTTAAGTCGTTTCGTTCCATGTCTTACCGTTCGCGCAGTGCAATTGGCGCTCCACCGATCTCTAGCAGGCGGAACTCCAGTTGGTGGCGGTCTTCGTCGATCGACTTCACTTCGATCGTGACGTGGTCGCCGAGGCGCATTTCGCGGCCGGTGGATTCGCCGCGGAGGCGGTGCTCGCGTTCACGGAAGACCCAGAAATCGCCGCCGATCGTCGCGACGGGGACCATGCCCTGCACGAAGATTTCGTCGAGCTCGATGAAGAGGCCGAAGGACGCGACGCCGGTGACCGTGCCGGTGAACTTGTCGCCGACTTTGTCGCGCATGAAGATGACTTTTTTCCACTCCAGCACTTCGCGCGACGCTTCGTCGGCGCGGCGTTCGCGATCGCTCGATTGCGCGGCATACAACGGATGCGCGCGTTCGATTTCCGCGAGGCGCTCGCCGTACAGCGGACCGTTCGCGATCAACTCGCCGAGGCGGCGGTGAACGATGAGGTCGGGATAGCGGCGGATCGGCGAAGTGAAGTGCGCGTAGTTCGCAATCGCCAGCGCGAAGTGGCCGATGTTCTCCTCGGAGTAAAACGCGCGCTTCATCGAACGCAGAACGATGTTGGTGAGGAAGCGTTCCTCCGGCGTCCCTTCGACCGATTTCAGCACGCGCTGCAATTCGCCGGGACGCATGTCTTCCAGGTCGCCGCGCAGCGTGAGCTTGAACTCCTTGAGGATCTCGCGAAGGTCCTGCAGCTTCTGCGGGTCGGGTTGCTGGTGGACGCGGTAGATGCCGGGCTGATTGGCGAATACGAGCTCCGAGGCCACCACTTCGTTCGCGGCGAGCATGAACTCTTCGATGATGCGATGCGCGACGTTGCGCTCCGTCGGCTTGATCGCATCGATCACGCCCTCGGCATCGAGGATGACTTCGGCTTCGGGCAAGTCGAAATCGATCGAGCCGCGCGCTTCGCGACGCTTGCGCAGGATGTCGTACAGCTCGTGCATCCGCGTGAAATCGGCGAGGAGATAGCCGTATCGCTTGCGAAGTTCGTCCGCGTCGGGCACGACCACGCCATGCGGCGGCGGGCCGCTCGGCGAGGCAACGCCTTCGTTGACGAGGAAGGCGTTCACGTTCGTGTAGGTCATCCGCTCTTTCGTGCGGATCACGGAGCGATAGACCTTACGATCGACGAAGCGGCCTTTGCGGTCGATCTCGATGTCGACGGAAAACGTGAGCCGTTCCACGCGCGGATTCAGCGAGCAGATTCCGTTCGACAGCCGCTCGGGAAGCATCGGCACGGCGCGACCGGGGAAATAGACCGAGGTCCCACGCTCGAATGCTTCCTCATCGAGCGCGCTCCCCTCGGTGACGTAATGCGAGACGTCGGCGATGTGCACGCCGAGGAGGTAATTGCCGTTCGGGAGTTGCTGCACTTCGACCGCGTCGTCGAAATCTTTCGCGGTCTCGCCGTCGATGGTGACGATGTTGTGCTCGCGCAGGTCGACACGTTTCGCGACCTCCTCCGGCGTGACTTCGTCGGGAACGGCATCGGCGGCGGCGAGCACTTCCGGCGGAAAAAGATGCGGGATGTGAAACTTGCGGATGACCAGTTCGATGTCGACGCCGGGCTCGCCGATCATGCCGAGAACTTCGACGACGCGGCCGCGGGCGATGTGGCTGGTGCGGTCGGGATAGCGGTCGATCTCGACGTTGACCATCTCCTGATCGCGCGCGTCCATGGTGCCGTCGCGATCGATGACGATGTCGTGATCGAGGCGCGTATCGAACGGCGTGACGTACGGCTGATCGGGATCGGCGTGAAAACGTCCGGCCACGGTGCGGTGCGCGCGGCGCAGCACCTGCGACACTTCGCCGATGATGAGTTTGCGCTGGCGGATGGTGTGGTACTTCGGCGCGTGCTTGTCGACGCGCACGATGACCAGATCGCCGTTCATGGCGCCCTTCATCGACTTGCGGTCGATGAAAACGTCTGGCTCGTTGCCGCCGCCGCCGAACACGGTTCCGTAGCCGTCGGGATGCACGCGGATCTGGCCGGCGTGATACGGCGTGAACTCGAGCAGCGAATAGCGTTTGCCGCGCACGGCCACGACGATGCCGTCCTGCTCCAGCTCAACGACGGCGCGCTCGACCTGCTCGCGCGTGGCGTCGACGCCTTCCAGACGCTCCCAGATCTCTTTGATCGGAAGCATGCGGCTGCCGCGTCGGCGGAGGAGATCGGTAATCGATTGTCGGAGACCGGCGGAACCTGGAAGCGAGAGCGATTGAGGCAATGGTTCCCTGGTTAGCGCGTGCGCGTGGTCTTGCCGTTCGACGGCTTCTTTTCGCGCGCGGTGTGCGCGGACAAGCGGCGGCGGACGGGGCGGATCGAATCCGCGAATCCGTTGAGCATCGTCTGCGAGCGAAGCTTGTTGTGAAGCGTGTTGCGGTGCACACCCAGCGCCTTCGACGCCTGCGTCACGTTGCCGCGGCTGGACTGCATGGCCGCCACGATGTACTTGCCCTCGAAGGCCTCTACGGCCTGCTCGAGAGTGATGCCGCTACCAATTAATTCGCGAATGATCTGGTTCAAACGATCATCGATACTTAGCATTGAATTTGCCCCTGGCCGTCGATGGAAGAGCGGGATTCTACACCCCTACTTCACGAAAGTTGCTACGCATTTCTGAGTGACACGCGAAGAAAATTTTCTCACGCCGCACGCTTGACAAACATGCGCGAAAAGAGCAAGCGCACGAGCGCGATCATCGACAAAATCGCTCCTGCAAGAAGCGATACCGGTCGATAAATCCACTTCACGGCGTGATGTCCCGCGCTGACCGGAACCGTGCGGAACAGCGCCGATTCGTTTTCCATTGCGCGCGCGCCGTCGACTTCCACGCTCCATCCGCTGCTCATCTGTTGCGTCACGATCACATCGCCCGGTGACGGCGCATCGACGTCGATGAACACCGATGACGGCGTGAACGCCAGCGTCTTCACCGCGGCGATTCGCTGACCAGCATCTTGAAAATACGCGAGCGGCATCGCGTGAAGGTTGCGATGCACGACGACGCCCGGCCGCACCGCCAATGGCTGGAACGCGGCCAGCGCGCGCGGCGCGAGGACGTATCCGGCGGAGATGGCGTTCATGGTTGCGAGATTGCCGTGAAGCGCGCCGGGGCGGATCAGGTCTGCATAGCGTTGCGCCATCACCGGCGATGCCGTGGCCGTGTCGAAGCGCCGCTCGTACAGATTGAGATAGCCGAGGATCCAGCCGTCGCGGTCGTTCGCGTTGGGCATCTCGATGCGAACGATCTTCGAATCGCGTCCGATCGCGGGCGGATACGGAACTCGATGAGGATTGAATGGTTGCGTTGTCAGCAGCGGTTGGATGCGCACCGCGAGATCGACGAACGTCAACAGCGCCAGCAGAAGTTTGATCGGCTCGCTGCGGATGAAGCGATTGCAACCGAACGCGGCCAGCGCGCAGATGCCGAGAATCGCGAACGGCACGACCCGCGCGGGATAGCGGAAGATCGTCAGCGGCAATGCCGCCAGCAGATCGCCAACGGGACGAAGGTGACTTCCGGCCGCAACGATCGCCGTCAGAAAAATGAGCGCGGTCCAGCCGGCGGCGCGGCGGCGCGCGGCGAAGATGCCGACGATTGCCAGGACGATGGTCAGCAGCCCGGCGTAGAGGATTGGAAGAAAGTGCTGGCCCATCGACGGATCGAACAGCGCATCCGGCTTCGGCGGAATCGCGAGCGACAGCCAGTCGCGCGGCGCCATCGATCCGCTCAGAATGTGCGCGCGGGTCATGCCGCCGCGCGTGCGGTCGCTGTTCGCGATCCAGCGCAGGAACGGAAAAAGCTGCACGGCCGATAACGCGAACGCCATCGCCGCCGCTTCGAGTTTGTCCAACCATCCGCGCCTTCTGACGATTACGAAAAGCAACGCTCCGATCGATGCGAAAAACGGCTCGCCGGCGAGGAACGAAAGCGCCATCACCGCGCCGCAGGTCATCGCCGAGACTTCGCTGAGCGCGCACCAGACGATGAGCGGGATCCACGCGAACGTCGTCAGATTGTTCGAGACGTCCAGCAGCGACATCACCGGTCCGCAAAACGTCAGCGCCAGCGCCGCGAGGAGCGCGCTGCCGCCGGGCTTGGTCAGGCGCGCGAATAGCAGATACGCGCCGCTTCCGAGTAGCAGGACGTGCAGCGCGAGGTAGAGGACGTATGCACGCGCGAACGGAAGAAGGACGAACAGCCAGGCCGGCGGATAGAAGACGCCGGTCTGCGGATTGGCCAGCCACGGCTCGCCCGACGCGTTGTACGCATTCCACAACGGCAATCGTCCGTGCCGAAGCTCATTCGCGGTGAACCAGTGCAGCGGCTGGAAGTAATCGCTGTGATCGCGCAGCGAGAAGACTTCGTTCCGAACGAGCGCCGGACCGAAGACCGCAAGGACGCAGATGGCGATCGCTGCAAACGCCCAGCGCTGCTTCATCGAGCGCTCGATCCGTCACCTGCACAAAAACGCGACACGATCGTCCGCATCAGCCTTACTCCCTCGGCGAAAAATCGCGCGCGAATGCGCTCGTCGTTCGCGTGCACCGTGTCGGCATCGTAATAGTTCACCTTGAAGGGCGCGATGCCGTACGCCACGATTCCGCGCGCGCGAAAGTAGCGGCTGTCCGAAGTTCCCGCGCCGACCACCGCCCCGACGATGGATCCGGCTTCGGCCTTCCTGAACGACGACGACAGCACGCGAAACAACTCCGTGTCGCTCGAGCTCTCCGGAACCGGCTGTCCGGCGAGCAGCACCTGCAGCTCGCCACCTTTCGGCAGCGTCTCCTTCACCTTCGCCGTCATCGCATCGATCGTCTCATCGGGCAGCAAGCGAATGTCGACGTCCGCCGAAGCCGTCGGCGGCAGGACGTTGATCGCGCTACCGCCATCGACGTGCGTGATGGCGATGGTGTCATGCAGCAGTGCGCGATAGCCGGGCGAGAGAACGCGTTCGATGCGCGCGACGTCCAGTGGCTCCCCGATCGCGCGCAACACCTCGCCGCGTTCATCGGGCCGCGCCTTCCCCGCTTCGTGAAACGCGCGCGCAACGGCCGGGGTCAGGCGATACGGCGTCGGAATGCGGCTGACGGCATCGAGCGAGCGCACGAGTTTGCCGAGCGTTCCGCCGTCGTCCGGCGGTGCCGCCGCGTGGCCCGCGCTCCCTTTCATCGTGATGCGCAACCAGAGCGGAACCTTCGCCTGCACCTCGATGCCCCAGAACGCGACGTGATCGACGATGGTCTCGTTGTAGCCGCCCTCGTTCAGCACAAAGCCGGCGTTCGCGAAAAGCTCCGGATGCTGCGCGAGAATCGCGCCGCAGCCGTTGACGCCGCCCAGCTCCTCGTCGGCCACGGCCAGGTAGATGACGTCGCGCGTCAGCCGTACGTGGCGGCGTTTGAGGTCGACGAAGGCCATCAACTCCGCGATGCCGAGCGACTTGATGTCGAGCGCGCCGCGTCCCCAGATGTAGCCGTTGGAACGTACGCCGTCGAACGGCGGCTTGGTCCATTGGCTGGCGATGGCGGGGACGACGTCGATGTGATGCAGCAGCACCAGCGCCTTCTCGTTCGATCCCGACACGAGCCGCGCGTAGACCGACTGCCGTTTCGGATCGGAGCCGATCAGTTTCGCGTCGATGCCGTCCTTGATCAGAAGCTGCTGCAGAAAACGCGCGCCAGAGGTCTCGTTGCCGGGCGGATTGGACGTGTCGATGCGCAGGTACGAAACCAGCGCGTCTTCCGCTTCGCGTTCCACCGGATCGGCGGAACCGCCGGCGGCGCGGCGGCACTCGATCGGCGCCAGGCAGAGAGCGAGGATCAGGACGCCGAGCGTCCGAAGCGAGTGCATGCGGCCGTGATTGGCGATCTTGCGCGCCTGCCTAATTGAACGAAAGCCCGTCGGGGTACGAAAGAAACACGCCGTTACTGTAGACGATGTCGCAATCGAAATTCGTGAAAGGTCCCTGCGTCGGATCGGCTTCGATGATCCCGTCCTTCCCTCCCGAAATGATTGCGTACACCGAGGCTTTCTTCGTGGAGCTGCCGTAGGCCTGATCGGCGTATGTCTGGAATGGTGTTCCCCACGCGTCGATCTGCGGCAACACCTTGATGTACGTCGGCGTGAGCATCGTCTGCAGATTCGGAGTGGTAATCCGCTGGTCGGCGCCTTCGACTCCATTGGCCTGACCCGCGGCGTTGTATCGGCCCGTATCGCTATTGCGCGCTTCCCACGCCGTGGCGATGTTGCGGATGTCGGCCATCGTCCGTCGCTGTCTCGCGCGCTGGATCGCTACCAGCAGATTCGGAATGGCAATCGTGGCGATGATTCCGATGATCGCAACGACCACAAGTAACTCCAGCAGGGTAAAGCCCTTCTGTCTTCGTCTCACGCCGGACCTCTCTTTTTGTGGGGGAGCGGGAGAGTATACGGCAAGCGCAATACCAGCCGCGGTGGCTGGCGTATCACACTGAAAATGCGAAGGTTATTGCACGGATGGGCTCGCCGTAGCGGAGCGCGAAGGCCATTCTAGCGCTCCTCCCACTGACAACTAATGTCAGGTGGGTTGCTATGCCGAAGCGGTGATCGTGAGTTGCACCGCAGGCTCCTCGACGGGCGCCGATTTGTACAACTCGTAGCACGCGCGGCATCGCGCCTCGTACGACGAATCGCCCACTTCTACCTGCGCATTGCCGCCCGACACGCGCTGCGAATAGTGCGCGGCGCCGCGGCAGCGAACGCACACCGCGTGCATCTTCGACACGTCTTCCGCCACCGCCAGAAGCGCCGGCATCGGCCCGAATGGACGGCGCATGTAATCCTGATCGAGTCCCGCCGCGATCACGCGGATGCCGGCATCGGCCAGCTGCATGCACACGTCGACAATGCCCGCGTCGAAGAACTGGATCTCGTCGATTCCGACGACCTGCATGCCGATCTCGACGCGCGTCAACAGTTCCGCGCTCGTGGCCGCGGCGTGCGCCTTCAGGCGGCGGTCATCGCGCGACACGATGTCTTCCGTGCTGAAGCGGTCATCGATGAGCGGCTTGAACACCTGCACGCGCTGCCGTGCGATGACGGCCCGGCGCAGGCGCCTGATCAGCTCCTCCGATTTTCCGGAGAACATGCCTCCGGCGATGATTTCGATCCAGCCGCCTCTGTAACTGTCCAAGGGATTTCCTCCGGGGATTGGTGTGACGCGCAGGATAACAAATGGGGAGTGGGGTGTGGGGAGCCGGCTGTCATCCTGAGCCGCCGAAGCTGCGTAGGCGAAGCCGGAGCAGCGTAGGACAGCGAAGGATCTCAAGCTTCCCAAGCCTGCGTTGAATCCCATGGGTTGCAGCCGGCGTTGCGCAGCTTGAGATCCTTCGGCGTCCTGCGGCGTTCCGCGCTGCGCGCTCCAGCGCCTCCGGCAGCCTCAGGATGACAGTCCACTCCCCACCCCCAACTCCCCACTCCCCTTTCTGCTACCCTCAAAAACGTCCGGTGAAATCCGTCCTCCTCGCTCTTCTCGGGATCGCAGTCGCCGCCGCGCTCAGCGCGCAAACGGAGCCGCCTCTCCGTATCGGCAAAATCACCATCCATCCGCTGGACGTCTACTCGGATACCGAGGCTGGCCACGGAGCGCTTTACAAACTCGCCGACCGGCTGCACATCGAAACGCGCAAGTCGGTCATCGAGAAGTTTCTCCTCTTCCACGAAGGCGATCCGTACAGCGCCTCGCGCCTGGCCGAGACCGAGCGTAATCTGCGCGCGCTCGGCTTTCTCAAGTTGGCGTCCGTCGTCGCCTCCGAGCCGCACGACGGCGTCGTCGACGTCACCGTGACCACGCAGGATTCCTGGTCGATCGCGCCCGAGACGCAGGCCGGCAGCAAGGGCGGGAAGAGCACCGTCGGCGCGACTCTGTCCGAAACGAACCTCCTCGGCCTCGGCAAGGATCTCGAGATCGGATGGCAGAACGGCGTCGACCGTTCCCGCATGGGCGTCGTCTACAGCGATCCGGCCTTCTTCGCGCCGTACTGGAAGTCCAACTTCGCCTACGACGTCAACTCCGACGGCTACGATCACCGATTTCAGGTCACGCGGCCGTTCTACTCCTTCGCCACGCCGTGGGCCGTGGACATGGCCTTCACCGGTTTCCGCCAGGCCGATCATCTCTACGCGAACGGCGTCGAGAACGATCGATTCCGCCAGAAGCATCGCGAGATCGCGGCCAGTTTCGGCGTCGCACTCGATCCGAACGACGCCAACGCCAATCGACTCACGGCCGGCGTCCGCGCGGTGCAGGATTCGTTCTTTCTGATGAAGAGCGGCACGCCGCAATTGCTTCCGGCCGACCGCGAGTTCCGCTATCTCTTCGTCCGCTTCGACAGCAGCGTCAACGAATTCGTAAAGCTGAATTTCGTCAACAAGGACATTCGCTACGAGGACTTCGACCTCGGCCGCCAATATTCGATCGAGGCAGCCATCTCGCCGAAATCGTTCGGCCTGCCGCGGACGACGTCGTACTTTCGCGTTGCCGCCGGAGACGGCAAGTGGCTCGGCAACGGCTTCATCCAACCGGCGGTAGCGTTGTCATCGCGTCTCGACGGCGGACTGCAGAACACGATCGCCGGCACGTCGGTGCTCTACGTGCGCCGCGGCGGACGGGAGTCGCATCCGACCGCGTTCCTGAGCAGGTTATCGATGTCCAGCGGCTGGCGCATGGACGCCGAGCAGCAATTCACCGCCGACGGTCTGACCGGCCTTCGCGGCTACCGCGCGCACGCGTTCGCCGGCAGCCGCGCCTTCGTTTTGAACATCGAGGAGCGCCTCTACCTCGGCCGCGAAATTCTGCAACTGGCCTCGCCCGGCATCGTCGTTTTCGCCGACGCCGGCAACGCCACGAACGGCGGCTTCACGGACCTGATGCACATCAAGAGCGACGTCGGCATCGGCCTGCGCATGGGCCTCCCGCGAACGCCGAAAAACCTCCTGCGCGTCGACCTCGCCTACGCCCTCAACCGCGATCCCCTCGGCCGCAAAGGCTGGTTGGTCGCGTTCTCAAGCGGCCAAGCGTTTTGATGTGGCGGCTTGGATCGATCCAGCAACGAGCGAAGCGAGTGTGGCACAGACACTCCTGTCTGTGCTGGTGAGGCTCGGGGGATCTGTGAAGAGCAACCGGCGGCCTCGAAGCTCCCTGCTTCAAGATCAGCCGCTGCACCTTGCTAAAGCACAGACAAGAGTGTCTGTGCCACACAATCCTGCCGGATTTCAGAGCAGCAATCGAACAGCGCGCCGCTTCATCAACATCCACAATCCAGTCCCCACCGCGATCATCGCCAGCGTTCCGAACGTGATCGCGCGTCCGATGACGAACGACTGCGGCAGATACGTCAGGCGGATCGTGTGTTTTCCCGCCGGAACGAAAACGCCAAGGAAGGCGTGGTTCGCACGGACGATCTTGGTGGGACGGCCGTCGACGTACGCCCTCCACCCTTTCCACGCCTCCTCGGAGATCACTACGAAGCCGCCGCGTTCCATCGCTGCGTCGAGATGAAATCCGAGCTTGCGGCGATGGATGGTCACCGTCCCCGGGCCGTTCGCAGCATCGTGCGCAACGCCCGCAACATCGAGCCACGCGACATCGGCGAAATCGGCGCAATCCGTGGTTCCAAATGACGGAGCCTCCGCTGCCGCGGAGTC
>Ga0157369_10000281_pt1 | contig 68061 bp, 69 predicted proteins | sample C25metaG_FD_113461 | JGI IMG/M metagenome (GOLD analysis project Ga0157369, IMG submission 113461) | Corn rhizosphere microbial communities from Kellogg Biological Station, Michigan, USA - C2-5 metaG | ecosystem: Host-associated > Plants > Roots > Rhizosphere > Soil | place: USA: Michigan... | reverse complement strand
AGCGCCGCGAGTTCCGCTGACGGCAACTCCGCGAACGCCTGCGGCGGCTGGTCGGTGATCCCCGCGACCACGGCGAGCACACGGCGTCCCGCGGCGGTCAGCGAGACTTGCTTGGCGCGCCCATCGGTCGGATGCGCTTCGCGCTTCACGAGGCCTCGCTCTTCGAGCGCATTGATCAGCACCGTGGCCGCGGGAGCATCCGTGCCCATGTCGTGCGCGAGCTCGCTCAACGTGAGCGGCCCGCGCTCGAGGCGCCACAATGCGCGCGCCCGGCTGAAGGGCAGGCCCGTCGCTTCCGAGACCTTGCGACGCCACTCGCCTCGCGTCTCCATCACGATCTCCACCAGAAGGCGCCAGGCGCGCTGCGCCTCGCGCTCGCCGGACGCTCCGTAGCGCGCGCTGCGGCTCATTGCCGGTTCCCTTGCGGCTCTTCAAGCAGGTGCGCGATGCGCGCGGTACGCTCCCTCGCCCACGAGCCCGTCGTGAGCCAGCCCAAAGCGAAGATCACGATCCCCGCTCCCACGAGAAGCCACCAGAAAGGGTGCGTCGCGCCCGGGAAGCCGGCCCACGCCGCGCCCTCGCGTGAGCCCGCCGCTTCGCCTGCGAGGGCCCCGGCCAGTGCGACGCCTACCGAGATCCCGATCTGCCGGCTGGTCGTGGCCACGGCCGAGGCGAGGCCCGCCTGCGCTCGCGGCATGCCCGATACGGCCGAAAACGTGATGGGGGCGTTCACCATGCCGAGCGCGACGCCGAAGAGCGCGAACGCGGTCAGCAGGAAGCCCATCGGCGTGCCGGCCTGCAGTCGCGTCAAGAGCAGGCCGCTCAGCGACAGCATGCTGCCGCTCACGAGGAGCGACGGGCGTGTGCCGAACGCGCCCACGAGCCGCCCGGAGAGCGGCGAGATCACCATCATGGCCGCCGCGACCGGCAGGATGCACAAGCCCGCGTGGAAAGCCGAGAGGCCGCGCACCTCCTGCAGGTAGAGCGAGCTGAGAAAAAGGAACCCGCCCTGCGAGGCGAACATGCTGAGCGCGATGACCGTCGCCGCGCTGAACGGCGGGCTGCGGAAGAAGCGCACGTCGAGGAGCGGCTGGTGCCGGCCGCGCTCGTAGGCGACGAGGCCGGCGAAAGCGGATACCGCGATGATCCCCGCCGCGCCCGACACCGCCGCGCCGCGCCCGCTCTCGATCACCGCGAACACGAGCGTGCCCAGCCCGATGAGCAGCAGCGCCTGGCCGATGGGATCGGGCCGGCGCGGATGCGGTGCGCGCGACTCGGGCACGAAGCGCGCCGTCATCCACAGCGCCACCGCGCAGACCGGCACGTTGATCCAGAAGATCGCATGCCACCCGAGCGCCTCGGTGAGGATGCCGCCGGCGAGCGGCCCCAGCGCCAGCGACGCGCCGGCCACCGCCCCCCAGATGCCGATCGCGCGCGCCTTCGCCTTCGGCTCCGCGAAGGTATGCACGATGATCGACATCGCCACGGGATTCATCATGGAGCCGCCCGCCGCCTGGAGCACGCGGGCCGCTATGAGCCATCCGATGCTGGGTGCGAGGCTGCACACCAGGGAACCGAACGCGAAGAGGCTCATTCCTATCCTGAAGACGCGGCGGCGCCCGAAGCGGTCCGCGGTGGCCCCGCCGAGCATGAGGAAGCTCGCGAGGATGATGGTGTAGGCGTCGATGACCCATTGCAGGCCGCTCACCGAGGCCTGCAGTTCGCGCCGGATGTCGGGCAGCGCCACGTTCACGATGGTCGCGTCCATCGACACCATGAAGAGGCTGAGGCAGCAGGTGGCGAGCACGGCGTTGCGGCGGACCGCGGAGCCGGTCCCGCGCGCGGCGGAAACGGGGATGCTTGTGTTCATGCAATAATTGTACAAACACAAGTGTTCGGCGTCAAGGCGGCTTTGTGCGGTTTCTCACAGTCGGCGCCGCCCGCCGGGGGTAACGTGCCCGGAGCGAACCCGTGGAGGAATCGCCGTGCGCCGATTGAGCATCGCGTTGCTGTTCGTCTTCGGCTGGCTGGTCCTCGCGCTGGCGGTGGACCGGCTGCTCGTGGCACCGGGCTGCCCGGCCTGCGTGAGCGCCGCCGCGCTCGAGGTGAAGCTTCACCTGCCCGCGGCCGAGGTGACCTATCCGACGGTGAGCGTGCTCGTGCTGCTCGTGCTGCCGCTCCTGCTCTTCGCGGTCTCGATGGTGCCGTGGCGCGACCTGCGCTCGCGCCAGGCGTGGACGCACGCGATCGAGTCGTGGTGGGAGCCGTCGTTCTGGTTGCTCGTGGCGCTCGTGCTCACGATCGTGGCCGAGAGCATCTTCGTGCTCACGCGCGCATACCTGCCGGAGTCGGTGACGGCGGCCATGCAGCGGTTCATGCTCGTGGGGACGCTCTCCGTGCACGTGCCGGGATATCACCCCGTCACGCCGCTCGCGATCAGCGCCTCGCTCGCCGGCCTCGTCGGGCTCGCGATCGGCGCGTACCTCTTCCTGCAGAACGGCCTGAACGGCGTGATGCGCTGGTTCAAGGCCTGACCTCGGCCTCGGATGAAAAAAGGGCGCACGCGGCGTGCGCCCCTTCGGTGCTTCGCGTCGCCGCTAGTCGTCGCCGAGCGTCTCGGCGAAGATCGCCTTGCCCGGGTTCGAGCTCAGGAAATCATCGGTGAAGCGCAGCACCTGGAATCCGTTGCCGTCGCCGACGATCCAGAGGTTGAGCTCGTGTCCCTTCCCGTTCGCCGCCGGGACCTTGACGAACCGGGCCAGTCCCGCCTGCTTCTCGACGGTACGATCGACGCCGGGCGACCAGCTGCCCGATCCGGGCAGGAAGGCCGTGCGCGGGGCCGGGCCCTTCCAGTACGCGATCTCCGCCGGATGCAGCGGATCGCGAATGTCATACACGCGCGTGCCCGTTCCCCTCGATCCGCACGCCGCGAGCGTCGGGTTGATCGGACGGTCGATGTTGCACCGCTCGGTGGAGTAGTCGAGGATGCCGCCCCCGACTTCCGGCGGCTCGGCCAGGAATTTGCCGCAGTTCTTCGGGTCGTGCACCTCGAGCATGATCTTCGAGACGATGCGCGGATTCGTCTCGTCCGTGATGTCGATCACGTTCGAGTAGCCGTACGCCGACGCACCTCGGGCGCATGCCGCCGCGAGGCCGCCCACGCCGCCCTGGCCCCCGGACTCGTCCGTGCTGATGAGGTACGAGTGCCCGTGGGAGAAGAAGGGCAGCATCTGCTCGACCTGTCCCTGGTCGTTCCAGAAGAGCCGGCTCACGATGCGGATCTGCGGATTCGGCAGGCGCTTCTGGATGTCGCTCATGTCCAGGATCACGAGCCCGTCGGGGCCGTACGACGAGCTGGTCGGCGCGGCGCCGAAGGTTCCCGGTTGGCCCGAGTACATGCGCGTGCCATCCGCATTCGTCGAAAGGTCGTGCGGCCGGCCGTCGCCGTTGAACGTCCAGTTGAGGAGCCACTTCGCGTTGTACGGATCGGTCGTGTCGATGACGGGCATGATGCCGCCCACGCCGCGGAAGTTCTGGCCGATGTAGTACGTGTTGCCGTCTTCGGCCCATCCGCCCATGTGGCCCTTGCTGCCGGGCACCGTGAAGTGCGACGCGAGCTGCGGGTGCGCGCAGTCGGCGTTCAGGTCGTAGAGCGCGAAATCGGGCCCGTTGCTCTCGGCGAGCGCGAGCAGCCCGCGCGCCTGGTTCACCTTGATGTTCTCGTGCGGGTTGAGGCCGGCACGGGTCTCGCTCAGGTAGGCGGTCGCCTGCGGGTTCCTCGGGTCCGAGACATCGATCACGACGATGCCGGGATGCGCCTGGTGCGAGTCGTTCTCGGTCGCCATGTACGCGCAGTGGCTGAAGTACGCGGGCCCGTCCTGCGAGAAGGCACCCTCGCCGCGAAACTGGCCGACGAGCTCGAGGTTGCAGTTATCGCCGTGGGTCGAGTCGCCGCTCGAGCGCTCCACGGCCGTGGTCTGTCCCTGCAGGCCGCTCTCGGTGTGGTCGGAAGGGCCGCACTGCGCCTTGGGCACGGGACCCATCGATCCCACTTCGTTCGCGCGCCGCCCGTTGCCGGGATCGGCCGCGAAGAGGGCGCAGCCGACGGAAAGACCGGCCAGCGCCACCGCGGACACCGCGAACCCGCGCACCACGTATGTCGTCTTCATCTTTTCTCCTCCGAGGGTTGTCATCGACGGGGGAGCGCACGTGCATGCGCTCCCCGCGTCCACTTCAGTTGCCGCCGCCCATGTAGGCCCGCTGCGGTCCCATGTTGCGCGGGTCGAACGGGTCGTGGTGCGCGACGCACGCGAAGCTCGTCGCGGCCTTCGGGTCGCCGCCCACGTATTCCGCGCGCTGCGGGTACGGGCAGAGCGGACGCTGGAAGTCCACTTGCGGGGCGACGTTGTTCACGTAGTGCGTGGCGACGATCTGGTCGGGTGCGACACCCTGCTCGACCCATCGCTCGAGCGCCGCGACGAGGTCGTGGTCCGCGTCGATGACCGGGCCGTTCGCGGTTCCGTTGCCGAAGGCGTTGAGGCCGAGCCCACCGTTGCAGTGGGCCATGCCCGGCGCCATGAACACGCGATAGAAGTCGCTCGTGTCGCCGATCGTCTGCTGCACGCGCCGGAAATAATTGAGGCCGTTCTCCGGTGCGATCGCCGCGTCGGACCATCCCGCGTACTGGATCATCTTGCCGCCGCGCGCGCGGAACGGCGCGAGGTTCGGGTTCACCGAGCTCAGGATCGGCTGCAGCGTCGCGCGCGCCTCGTTGTCCTGCTGGACCACGTTGGCGGCCAGGTAATCGCAGGTCACGAGCCCCTCCATGAGCGAGCACGTGAAGCCCGCGCCCAGCGTGTACTGGCTGCTCACGGCGGTCGGCGAGTTGCCGGTGATCCACGATTGCCATCCGCCGGGCTGCGCCTCGCCGCCGGGCTCGAGCCCCGGGAAGAGCAGGATGCCGTGGTCGTGCGGGCCGTCGTAGACCTTCTGCGCGGCGGCGACCTGCGCCGCCGTGAGGCAGGTCGACGGATCCTGGTTGCGCTTGCATTGGAGCACCGCCGGATCGAAGCGGCATTGGCGCGGATCCATGAGGAACGCGTCGCTGGCGAGCCCGCCGTCGCTGCCCGCGCATTGCGCGAGCACCGCGTTCGTGAGCAATGCGAGCTTGGTGGGCGGGATGTACGCGTCGGGGACGCCCGCCGTCTGCGGGCCGGATAGCGTCGCCTGCGAGTTGAACAGGTACGACGATCCGAACTCGCCCACCTGGTCGTTCACGGGCGAGCCCACGATGATGCCGTCGAAGTCCTCGGGATAGCGCTGCGCTTCCTGCAACGCCTCGCGCCCGCCGTCGGAGCAGCCGACGAAGTACGAGCGGCTCGGCGCCTGTCCCTTGAGCATCGCCACGAGCGCTTTCGAGTCGTCGCCGGTCGCCTTCACGGCGCGATAGCCGTAGTCGAGAAGGACGTCGGGGTTGTTGATGAACGAGGGCGCCCCGCGTGGCGGCCCGGCGGTGCCGTCGTCGGTGCTCGCGGTCGCGTAGCCGCGCGATACCGCATTGGCGACGGCCGGATATTGCACGGCGCCCGCGAATCCGCCGTTGCCGACCTGCTGGTACTTGCCGTTCCAGGTCGTGGTGGGAATCCACACCTCGAAGTGCACGTTCGAGCCGGCGCCGGGCTTGATGGTGCCCGCGACGCGGCAAAGGTCCACCGGCGCTTTCGTCGTGCCCGTGACCACCGTCCCGGCGGCGTACGACTGCGCCTGGGTGATCGTCGTGTTGGGGAGCTGCGCGTTCGCGAGATCGGAGCACGCGTCGGCCGCAGCCGGTGCGCTATGAAGCAGCGCGATCGCGGCCGCGAGGGGCGCGGCGGCGAGGGTGAGCCTCGGGGTGCTTTTCATGGTTCTCCTCCTCGGTTGCGGGAGAACCAGTATCGATGCGGCCGGTACGCGATCCTGTCGCCGCTTTCGATTTCCTGCGAAATTCAGGATTTCAGCGCGACGCGCGCTTGCGTGCGTTCGGCTCGGGGGCCGCCTTGATCGCGCGGCGCATGCGCAGCCGTGCGGCCTCGATGTGGCTGCGCAGCGTATGCCCCGCGGCCTCGGCATCGCCGATCTGGACCGCCTTGAGGATGAGCGCGTGCTCCGCGTTCGACATCTCGGCCGCACCGTCCGAGTACAGGCCTCGCAGGCGAAACAGGTGCAGGCCCTTCACGATGCGCCGATAGACCTCGGCCAGTTGCTTGTTGCCCGCGTACTGCAGCAGCAGGTCGTGGAAGCGCAGGTTGTTCGCGTAATAGCTCTTGATGTCGTGGTGGCGGATGTCGCCGTCCATGGAGATCACGAGCTTCTCCAGCATGCCGGCCTGCTCCGGGGTGATGCGGCCCGCCACCTTGCGCCCGACCTCGTCGTCGAGCGCCGCGCGCAGGTCGTACAGCTCCTCGGCTTCCTCGAGGCTCACCTGGCGCACGAAGGCCCCGCGGTTGCGCTCGAACTCGATCAGCCCCTGCTCGCCGAGCGCGCGCAGCGCCTCGCGCAAGGGGCCGCGGCTGGTCCGGAACTGCGCCGCGAGAGTGCTCTCGTTGATCCGCTCGCCCACCTTGATGCGGCCCTCGAAGATCAGCCGTTCGAGCTCGGCCTGCAATACCGAGGTGAGCGAGTGCTCCTGCAGCAGCGAGAGGTTCTCGCCTTCGGGCCGGAGGAGGCGTTCCATGGATTCCGTGCCAACTGTTGACAATTCGGGCGAGTGTAGCAGCGCGCTCGACGCCTGAACAGGTCTTTGCCCCCTTGGATCGATCTGTTGACAGTCGACAAAACGGGTGGAACGATGGGCCGCTCATCGCGGGCGCACGACTCACTGAGGAGGAGCGGATGAAACAGCGCGGAGAAAAGTCATTCGGGACCGTTGCGCAAGGCGTGGCCGCGGCCATGGGGCTCGCGGGCGCGGTAGGCGCGGCGCAGGCCGGCATCACGAGCCTCGAGGTGACGCGGCTCGAGTCGCCGACTTTCGGCGGCATGTCGTTCCCCGGGGTGGGCCCCTACGAGAAGATCACCGCAAAGGCGCACGGCGAGGTGGACCCGGACGCGCCCGGCAACGGCCTCATCACGGACATCAACGGCGCGCCGAAGAACGCGAACGGCCACGTCGAGTATTCGATGGACGTCGTGATCATCAAGCCGATCGATGCGTCGAAAGGCAGCGGGAAGATCTTCTACGACGTGGTGAACCGCGGCAACAAGGGCTCGTGGGCCACGTTCAACGGCGCGGGCGTCGCGACGCCGGCTTCCAACGCGGACAGCCCCGCAACCCAGGTCGGCACGGGCCTGCTCATGCGCCGCGGCTACACGATCGTGTGGTCGGGCTGGGAGGACAACAGGATCCTCGGCACCGACCCGGGCGCCGTGAACCCCAACACGCTCGCCGCGCAGCTGCCGATCGCCACGAATGCCGACGGCACGCCGATCGTGCAGCACATGATCGTCGAGCAGATCTTCGACAACACGAACGTCACGACGAGCAACACCTTCGCGCTGCCGTTCGCGGCGAACGCGATGATCCCGAGCGACGCGGTGACCAACGAGACCGCCAAGTCGTACATGGTCGTGCACAACCACACCGCATTCACCGGGCTCGCGCACCAGGAGCGCGTGCCGGTGCCGACGAGCGTGTGGTCGTTCGTGAACAACCGGACGGTGAAGATCGACCGCACGGCCCCGTTCCTCACGGCGCCGGCGGACGGCTCGCCGCCGTACGACTTCGGCGCGGCGTTCGAGTTCGTCTTCCCCGCGCAGGATCCGATCGTCGAGGGACTCGGCTTCGCGGCCACGCGCGACCTGATCTCCTTCCTCAAGCACGACGCCTCGACCCGCAACCCCGTTGCCGGCGCGATCAAGCACGCGATCGGTCGCGGCGACTCCGAGAGCGGCCGCTACCTGAAGGGCTTCCTCTACTGGGGCTTCAACCAGGACGAGTCGGGCGGCATCGTCTTCGACGGCATGAGCCCGCACATCTCGGGCGCGCACGCGATCGCCGCGAACGACCGCTTCGGCGACGCGAACGCCACGGGGCGCAGCTACCAGCGCCACCTCACCGCGAAGATGGACTTCCCGTTCACGTATGGCGTGCGCGCGAATCCCTTCAAGCCGGAGCAGGTCGACGGCATCATGAAGCGCTGCCTCGCGACCGATACGTGCCCGAAGATCGCGCACACCGACAGCGGCAACGAGCCGTATCTCAAGCCGGTGTCGCTCGTCACCACCGACGGTCCCGGCAACGGCGCGATGCCCACGGACATCACGCTCCCGGACAACGTGCGGGTGTACACCATCGGCAGCACCCAGCACGCGCCCGGCGGCAGCGTCTTCTCCACCACGGTGCCGAGCCCCTGCCAACAGCCGCAGGACCCCAACCAGTGGGCGCCTTACGTACGCGACCTCGGCATCATGCTCGACGACTGGGTGACGAAGGGCATCGCGCCGCCCGCGAGCCGTTACGCGCGGGTCGACGACGGCTCGCTCGTGCGCACGCTCAACAACTTCCCCGCGATCCCGGGCGTGACCTACACCGGCTGGTACAACCCGGTGGACGAGCTGGACCATAGCTCGCTGCCGAACATGCCGATCCCGGGCCAGTCGTACACGATCCTCGTGCCGAAGAACGACGCCGACGGCAGCTACGCGCCGGGCGTGCGCACGCTCGACGTGCAGGTGCCGGTCGCGACGTACACGGGGTGGGCCACGCGCCGCGCGAACTTCGCGACCAACGAGGACTGCGCGCTCACGGGCCAGGTGATTCCGTTCAAGACGCACAAAGCCGACCGCACGACGAGCGCCGGGGTCGATCCGCGGCTCGCGATCGACGAGCGCTATCCGTCGTTCAACGTCTACGATGCGCAGCTCATCGACGCGGTGAACACCACGGTCGCCAACCGCCTGCTGCTCTGCGAGGACGGCAACGGCGAGCTCGCGCGGCTGCGCGCGCTCGGCGTGCAAGCCCAGGTGCCCGGAGCGCCGGCGACGTTCGCGCCGTATTCGGTGCCGCTCGCGCAGCTCTCGGGCGTGTCGGCGTCGCAGCCGACGATCTGGCCGCCGACCGGCGACATGGTGGCCGAGAACATCGGCGTCAACGCGCCGTATACCTGCAACCTGCAGTGCAGCGTGACGCAGGTCACGGCGAATGACGGCGCCACGGCCGCGGACTACCAGGTCACCGGGCCGCTCAGCGTGGCGCTGCGCGCGGCGCGCCGCGGCAACGGCAACGGGCGCACGTACACCGTCGCCGTGCAGTGCACCGATCCGCAGACGAGCATGTCGGCCACCCGGACCGTCGCAGTGAACGTGCCGCACGACCAGGGCAACTGACGCGCCGTCGCTCGCGCCGGGCCGCGTGAGCGCGGCTGCCAGCCCAGGCCCCGGAGCGATCCGGGGCTTTTTCGCGAGCGCACCCCAAGGTGCCATCGCGCGGGCTGGAGGCGCCGCGTAGGCTCGGCACTCCATGGGAAACGCCTGGATCGCCGCCTGGCTGGTCGCCGCGTTGCCGGCCGCGGCGTCGCCGTTCGCCGTGCCCGGCGCGACCGAGCCGGCGCAGCTCGCCGAGGTGGCGCACGCGCTCGACGCGGACGCTGCGTCGATGGAGCTGCTGCTGAGCTTCGGCACGTCGAAGGGTGGGTCGGCAGGACACCTCGCGCTGGCGCTACGGGACGCGACGGGTGTCGAGCAGGTGTACTCCGCCAACTTCTACGCCGACCGCGACCCGAAGCATGCCGCGGACTACTACGTGGACGATCTCATCGTGCGCGTGCCGAAGTGGGAATACCTGTACGGCACCGCCTCGTCGCTGGGACCGCGCGCGTCCTTCGGCCTCGACTACGGCGAGGTCTACAAGCGATCGGTCGTCGGCGTTCGGGTGTTCGGCGTCCCGGCCGCGGAGCGCGATGCGCTCGCCGCATATCTCGCGCGCATGAATGCCGACTTCCACTCCCGGGCGCGCGACACGGAGTACCAGCGCGGCGAAGTGCGCTACGGATACACGGACCTCAACTGCGCGAAGGCCATCGGGGCGGCGTTCAAGCATGGCGCCGGATATGCAGCCCTCGAAATCCGCTCGGCGCCGCGCATCTCGTGGCGCAAGGCCAAGGCGGCGCTCAACGCCAACACGCCCTCGGAGATGGCGATGCAGCTCATGCGCGAGCTGGACCGGCGCGGCTACGCGATGGACGCGGTGCTCTATCGCAAGTACGCCGCGTCGCCGTACGTCGATCCGCACGAGGAAGAGCCCATCGCGTTCAAGGATCTTCCCAACCGCATCCCGTCCGCGATCTCGCTCGACTTTCGCAACGACGAGGGCGCGTACCAGGACTACGACAACCTCTTCGCGACTTACCTGCTGCACAACCTCGGCCGCTACGTGGTGGCGATCGAGCCCGCGACGCAACGCGCGCGGATCGAGCGGGTGCGCGCCGCCATGCCGTACGGCGATGCCGCGAGCCTTGCGGCGCACGATGCCGAGGCCGACAGCAAGGGTTTCCTCCAGCGGCTGCTCTTCAAGCCGCGCGGCCGCGCGATCGACGAGGTCCCGGACAGCGCGCCAGCGTCGCGCTGGTGATAGCCTCGATCCATGAAACGTCTGCTGCGGCATGGCGCGGCGCTCGCCATCGCATGCGCGGTCCTCGCCGCGCGCGCCGCCGGGCCGGAGGCGTGCACGCGCTCGCCGACCGCGCGCTGGGATATCGCGCTCGAAGGCAACCTCCCGGTGACGCAGGGGACCGTGAACGGCAAGCCGGCCGGCATCCTCATCGACACCGGCTCCGCCGCGAGCCTGCTCACGGAAGGTGCGGCGCGGCGGCTCGGGCTCGTCGCGCGCTCGAGCCCCGAGCGCATGCGCGGCATCGGCGGCGACTCGAGCCTGCGCGTCACGCGCATCGACGAGCTGCGCATCGGCGCCTGGTCGGCGCACGCGATGATGCTGCACGTGGGAGGTGACCTCGCGATTCCCGGCGTCGACCTCGTGCTGGGCGAGGATGTGCTGCATACGCTCGACGTGGAGTTCGACTACGCCGCGCTCGCGGTCCGCGTCTTCGAGCCCGCGTCCTGCGGCGGCGCGTGGCTCGCCGATTGGGACCGGTCCGCGCAGGTCCTCGACCTCGAGCGCGACGACCGCGCGGTGCGCACGACGATCGAGGTGAATGCCGTTCCCGCGCTCGCCCTGCTGGACAGCGGCGCCGTGCGCACGCTCCTCTCGCTCGAGTTCGCCTATCGCGCCGGCCTCGCGCCCGACGCTCCCGGCGTGCGGCCGGCCGGATGCGCCGCCGGCCTGGGTGGGGAGCTCGTGCGTGCGTGGGCTGCCCGCTTCGACTCCGTGCGGCTGGGGAACGAGACGCTGCGCGACGCCGAGCTCGCATTCGCGGACTTCACCGTGTCGCCCGATGCGCCGCTGCTGCGTGCCCCGGCGTTGTCATACTCGCGTCATGGCCCGGACGTTCTCCTGGGCAACGACTTTCTCCGCACGCACCGCGTGCTCGTCGCCCGCGCCCAGGCCCGCGTGTATTTTTCGTACACGGGCGGGACCGTCTTCCCGCGCCTGCCCGCCGCGGGCTGCGACGAGCGCGCGCGGACCCCGGTAGACTAACGGCCTGCACACCGATCACCCATCGAAGGAGGAGCAACAATGAAGTGGTGGAAACCGGCCCTCGCGGCCGCCGTCTCGTGCGCCGTGGTGGCGACTGCATGGGCCCAGGGCTATCCCAACCATGCGATCAAGCTGATCGTGCCGTTCGCGCCCGGCGGCAGCACCGACATCATCGCGCGGCTCACCGCGGCGCAATTGCAGAAGGAGCTCGGCCAGCCGGTCGTGGTCGACAACGTGGGCGGCGCCGGCGGCCAGATCGGCACGGAGCAGATCATGCGCGCCGAGCCCGACGGCTACACGCTCGGCATCGCGACGGTGAGCACCATGATCGTCCTGCCGGCGACCAAGCCGAAGCTGGACTATTCGCTCGCCAACTTCGCGCCCATCACCAACATCGCGGCGATGGCCAACATCCTCTCGGTCGGTCCGACCATCAAGGCGAAGGACCTGAAAGAGTTCATCGCGCTCCTCAAGGCGAACCCGGGCAAGTACTCGTTCGGCACGTCCGGCGTGGGCAGCATCAACCACATGCTGGGCGAGTCGTTCCAGGCGTACTCGGGCACGAAGATGGTCCACGTGCCCTACAAGGGCTCGGGCCCGGCCATGACGGACGTGATCTCGGGGAACATCGACTCGATCTTCGACCAGTTCCCGTCCTCGAAGGGCATGATCGACGCGGGCAAGATGCGGCCGATCGGCGTCATCTCGCCCAGGCGCATCCCGGGCTACGACGTGATGACCATGGAAGAGGCGGGCATGAAGGGGTTCACCGACGAGGCGTGGTACGGGCTGCTCGCGCCCGTGAAGGTTTCGCCCGAGGTCCTGAAGCGCGTGGGCGATGCCATGAAGAAGGTGATGGCGGATCCCGGATTCCGCGCGCAGATCGAGAAGGTCGGCGCCCATCCCGTGGGCAATTCCCCGGAGGAGTTCAAGGCGCAGATCCGCAACGAGATCGCGCACATGAAGAAGCTCGTCGAGGAGCGCCACATCAAGCTCGACGAATGAGCCCGCTCAGGCGATGACGATCTCCCACGGGGAGGCGTCGACCATCTCGTAGCCGGCGAGGGCCCAGCCGCGGCCGCGCCGGCGCACGCGGTTGAACGCGAGGGCGAAATCGCGCCCGCCGCGCACGGTGCGGAAGCGCTCGTTCGATTCGAGCAGGCGGTAAGGGACGACGAACGCGTCGTGGCGCCCGCTTTCGTCCTCGCCGGGCACGAAGAGGTACGTGCCCTGGTCGCGCGCATCGCTGCGGAGGTTGCAGGGGCGCGCCGCGAGGCGCGGATGCGAGAGCCGCTCGACGCCCACCTCGAGTCCCTCGCCTTCGGCGCGGCGCACGCAGCGCACCACGCACGCCAGCACGACGGGCGTGCGCGGGTGGAAGCGCAGGCCGACCAGCTCGCCCACCACGAGCCCGGCCGCGAAGGCGCCGCGCGCCTCGAGCCGCCATCCCGACTCGCTCGCATCCAGGACCTCGAGGCGCCGCTGCGGCCGCTCGTAGACCTGCTCGTAGGCATCCGTCGACCCGGCCGCCTCGAACGTCGCATCGGCGAGCCCCTGCGGGTGCGACTCGAGCTCCAGCAGCCCGGTGATGTCCTTGAGCCCCACCCAGGCCTCGACCGTCGCGACCTCGGCGGGCTCGCGCGGTGCGCGCCTTCGTCGCCGAGCAGGGTGCGGCGCAGTTGCGCGAGCACCGCGACGTGGGCCTCCAGCCGGATCTCGGCGGCACGCCCGCGCGCGGGCACGACGCGCCCGGCGTGGAAGGCTTCGACCACGGCCTGGCGCTGCGCTTCCAGCGCGGGAAGCGAAACGTACAGGCACGGCTCGCCCGGCCTTCCCGGCCCGTAGCGCAGGCCGTGATCCGAATCGAGGTCCGCGCGCATCACCGCGCCGCGCGGCTCCTCGAGCGCCATGAGCCACGGCGTCCACTCCCACAGGAAAGCGTCGAGCACCTCGACCTGCTGGCGCGACAGGCTGCCGCTGGTGAAGCGGTCGAGCAGCAGCGCGCGGAAATAGAGCGCGTCGATCATCGCCGCGCGTTCGATGCGGTCGACCACGACGCCGCAAGGGCTGTGCAGCCAGCCGCGCCCGAGCGCGATGCGCGCGAGCTCGTGCAGTGCCGCGTAATCGCGCCGTCCCGCGCGCCCCTCGATGAGCTCCCACTTCACGGCCTCGCCGAGGTGCAGCAGCGACACGGCCACGAGCCGCAGGCCCATCGCGTCGTCGACCTGGGCATCGTCGAGGGCCGCGACCACGATCTCGCAGCCGATGCGCGCGAGCTCCGCGTGCTGGCGGTGGATCCAGCGGCCGAGGGCGGCGTCCTCGTCCGTGGTGAGGAGCGACGGCACGAGCATCGCCGACTTCACCTCCGCCATGCCCGCGTCGAGCCGCGTGTCGAGGCGGACGAAGCGCTGCGCGAGCACGCGCGGCGGCGTGAAGGGGATCGAGGCGAAGAGCGCCTCGAACTCCGCCTCGTACGCGCGGCGTGCCTCCGCGCTCGAGACGTCGCGGGCGCTAGCAGCCATGTCCTTGCACGCCGAGCATGGCCTGGTGGAATTCGGCCGCATCGCGCGGGATTGACGCGCTCCACGGCGGCTCGAGCCAGCGCGGCCCGGGCGCTTCATCGGCGCGCGCTTCTCCCGCTGGCGCAGCGAAGAGGTCATCGCCGGGCGCGATGCCGCGCGCGACCCGCGCGATCTCCGGCCACTCTCGACTGCGCGGGAAGAGCGCGTGGAACACGCGCGCCGCGTCGAGGAAGCGGGTCCGCTCGCCCATGCGCCACGTGAGGTCGAGCTCCGCGATGCGAAGCGACAGGTCGACGGGGTTCTGGGCGAGGGCGAGCTGCAACAGCTCGAGCGCGGCCTCGCCCTCGCCGTCCTCGAACGAAAGCCGCGCGGCCTTGATCACGCGCGTGGGGTTCTCCAGGTCGGCAGCGCCGCGCGCCACCCCGGCGAAACGCACGCTGATGTAGCGATCGCGGATGCGGCTGCGCACGGGATCGGACGCATGCACGGCCTCGCCCCCATCCCGCGCCCAACGCGCGGCGCCCTCGCGCAGCGCGGTCGCGCCGTCGAGCACGGCCTCGTCCTCGTGCCAGGGGATGTCCGCGAGCTGCGGGCGGCTCTGCGCTGCTGCAAGGAGCTGGGCCACCTTGTCGGCGCTCAGCGCTTCCGGACCTTCGGCGGGACGCGGCATGGAACCTCCATCGCCGGGCGACGCCCCGTACTCTACGCCTCGGCGTGCGCGACTGGCTCGGCCCGGCTCGCCGCGGGCGCTGTCGCAGGCAGGCGCAAGGATTTGCGCAATACTTCGCAACGGTTCATTCGCCGGGAGGAATCGATGGTCGCGATCGAAGTGCTGCAGTCGGTGCCCTTGTTCAACGGGATTCCGGCCGAGCACCTGCGGCCGCTGCTCGACGAGGCGATCGCGCGCGACTTCGCCGAGGGCGAGCTGGTGTTCCGCCAGGGCGACATCCCGCGCCACCTCTTCGTGGTCGAGAGCGGCGTGGTCGACATCGTGCTGCCCGCGCTGGGCGACGACATCATCGTGGCGTCGTTCGAGGCCGGGTCGTTCTTCGGCGAGCTCGCGGTCTTCGACCTGCAGCCGCGCAACGCGTCGGCGCGCGCCGGCGCCCGGACGCGGCTCATCGCGGTGCCTCTCCAGGCGGTGGCGGGCCTCCTCGAGCACCACCATGGCTCCACGCTGCACTTCATGCGCGTCATCATCGGGCGCCTGCGCGCGGCCGACGAGCTGCTCGCGCGCGTGAAGATCCGCAACGTGAACGACATGGCCGACGCCAAGATGAGCATGGGCGAGCGCGTCGCCGACGTCGTCGCGCGCTTCGGCGGCTCGTGGACGTTCATCATCAGCTTCGGCGTCTTCCTGCTCGCGTGGATGGCGGTGAACTCCGCGTGGCTGCTCAAGGCGCCGCCCGACCCGTTTCCCTACATCTTCCTGAACCTGATCCTCTCGTGCCTCGCCGCGCTGCAGGCGCCCGTGATCATGATGAGCCAGAACCGCCAGGCCGCGAAGGACCGGCTGCAGGCCGACCAGGACTACCAGGTGAACATCAAGGCGGAGTTCGCGATCCAGCAACTGCATCGCAAGATCGACGAGCTGAAGGCGAGCCTCGCGCGCCGCGCCTGAGCGCGCCATTGTGTCCGGGCTGGAGGAACGATACCCTTAGCGCCGCGCTTGCGCGTCGCAGGCGTCCGTCCAAAGACCTCCAGGGAGACCTAAACAATGAAGAAGATCCACGCCGCCCTCGCGGCCGCATTCCTCGTCGTCACGATCGCCGGCTGCGCGCGCACCGGCCCGATCTACAACGTGAACGAGGCTCCCGTCGCCACCGCCTCCGGCAAGGCCATGACCGCGGCACAGGTGCGCAGCGCCATCATGGCCGCTGGCGCCGCGCTCGGCTGGCAGATGGCGGATGCGGGCCCCGGCAAGCTGGTCGGCACGCTCAACCTGCGCACGCACCAGGCCGTGGTGGACATTCCCTATTCGTCCAAGTCGTACAGCATCGTGTACAGGTCGAGCCAGAACCTGAACGAGGCGAACGGCACCATCCACACGAACTACAACGGTTGGGTGCAGAACCTCGACCGCGGGATCCGCGCGAATCTCGCCGCGGCGGGCTGAGGCGGCACTCGCGCCGGCGCAAGGGCTCCGGCGCGAAAACCCGGCCTCGCCCCCGCGGCGCGAAGGTGCGCAGTCTAGAGCGACAGCGGTGCGGTGGCGCGCGCGGGCGAGCGCTCGCGCGTGTCGAAGCGGTCGAGCACGGCGAGCATGTCGCCGGAGAGCTCGAGCACTTCCTCGCCCCGCGCCGTGGGCTCGATGCGGCCCGCGCGCCGCGTGGTGAGCGGGCTGCCGAACGTGATCGACAGCTTGCGCAGCATGCACGACACCGTCGGCTGCGCGAGCCGCAGCTCGCGCGCGGCCTGCGTGACGCTGCCGTGGCGGATGCACGCCTCGAACGCGATCAGCTGGGGAAGCAGCCCGTGGAGGAAATAGCGTTTGCGCGTGAGGGCGAGGGGCTGGGTCTCGCGCACCGGCATATAGGCGATGTGGGTGTCCATGCGTTCACCCTAGACCCTTGTCGGGCGCAATGAAATTCGCCCGGATTCGTACGGGGCTCCCCTCACGCGCCCTCTGGAAAGGCCCCCGGCGCGGCCGATTGTGACCCACAATCGCGCCCCTGCGCGCGCCGCGCCGCATGGGACAATGGGACCATGATCGTGCATGTGGACCGCGTTCCGGCGCGCATCGCGCGCAGGGTGGCGCCTGCCCCGGTCGTCGCGGCCGCGCAGGCCGTGGCGTTCGTCGCGGCTTATCTCGCGCTCGACTGGGTGAGCTACATCCACCCGATGCAGCGCTACAACATCACGCCCTGGAACCCCGAGCCCGCGCTCGCGATCGCGCTGCTCGGCGTGCGGGGCTGGCGCTGGGCGCCGGTGGCCCTGGTGGCCGTCGTGCTCGCCGAGTGGATCGTGCGCGGCGCGCCCGCGGGGCTCGTGGGCACGCTGCTCATCGGCCTCTTCCTCACCGCCGGCTACGGCACGATGGCCGCGGTGCTGCGGGGCCGCGCGGGTGTCTCGTTCCGTCTCGTCTCCCATCGCGACATCGCGCGGCTGGTGATCGTGATCGCGCTCGGCGCGCTCGCCATGGCGGCGGCGTACGTGGGCGTGCTCGTGCTGTCGGGCCGCGAGCTCCTCATGCCGACGGAAGCCATCCTGCGCTTCTGGGTGGGCGACACCGCGGGGATCCTCGTGACGCTGCCGCTGGTGCTGATGATGACGGTGCGCGAGCGTCGCCTCGAGCTCGTGCGGCTGCTGGGGCGGCGCGAGACGTTCGCCCACGCGCTCGCGATCGCGCTCACGCTGGCGCTCGTCGTGGCGAGCCCGCCCGAGCAGCAGACGAAGATCTTCTACGTGCTCTTCCTGCCGCTGATCGCGGTGGCGGCGCGCTACGGGCTGGCGGGCGCGATGCTCACCACGCTGCTGATCCAGGCGGTCATCATCGCGAGCGACGAGCTCTCGGGCTACCAGGTGCTCACGCTCTTCGAGCTGGAGGCGCTCCTGATCGCGCTCGCGATCACCGCGCTCTTCCTCGGCGCTACGGTGGACGAGCTGCGCCGCGCCGAGGGCGACCTCAAGCGGTCGCTGCGCATGGCGGCGGCGGGCGAGATGGCGTCCGCGCTCGCGCACGAGCTGAACCAGCCCCTCGCCGCGCTCTCGAGCTACGCGCGGGCCGTGCAGATCCTCGCGCAGGCGCCGGGCCACAACCCCGCCCTGCTCGAGGAGACGCTCGCCAAGCTCGTGGTCGAGGCGGGCCGCGCCGCCGAGGTGGTGCGCCGGCTGCGGGACTTCTTCCGCGAAGGGATCCTGCGCATGGAGGTCGTCGAGCTGCGCGCGACCCTCGCGCGCGTCGTCGCGGCCGAGCAGGAACGCGCCGCGCCGCGCGGCGTGTCGATCACGTGGGAAGCCGCGGAGGATTTTCGCGTGCGCGCCGACGAGCGCCAGCTCGAGGTGGTGCTGCGCAACCTGCTCACCAACGCCGTCGAGGCCGCGGGCGCCGCATCGAGCGGCCGCGTCGAGATCGACGCGCGCGCGCAGCGCGAGTTCGTGCGCATCTCCGTGCGCGACTCGGGCCCGGGGGTCGCCGCCGAGGACGTGGCGCGCATCTTCGAGCCGTTCGAAACCACGCGCGCGAGCGGCATGGGCATGGGCCTCGCCATCAGCCGCGCGATCGTCGAGGCGCACGGCGGCCAGCTCTGGGCCGAGGCCGGGCGCCGCGGCGGGTTCTTCTGCTTCACGCTTCCGAGGGTGCCGCGCCATGGATGAGATCGAATCCCGCATGGTCGTGCACGTGGTGGACGACGATGCCGCCGTGCGCGATTCCCTTTCGCTGCTGCTGAGCCTGCACGGCTACCGCACGGCCATGTTCGCCTGCGCCGAGGATTTCCTCGCGGCGTGGCGGCCCGAGTGGTGCGGTTGCGTGCTCGCCGACCTGCGCATGCCGGGCATGGACGGGCTGCAGCTGCAGGCGACGATGGCCGAGCGCGGCATCGACATGCCCGTCGTCATCATCACCGCGCACGGCGACGTGCATGCGGCGCGCACCGCCTTCCGGGCGAACGCGGTCGACTTCCTGGAGAAGCCCTTCGACGACCGCGGCCCGGTCGCCGCGGTGGCGGCCGCGTTCGAGCGCGAGCGCGAGCGGCTGCACGAGCGCGAGTCGCGCGCGCGGCAATCCGAGCGGCTCGCCACGCTCACCGATCGCGAGCGCGAGGTGCTGGCGCTGCTGGTGGAGGGCCTCACAAACCTGGAGATCGCGGCGCGCCTGGGCATCAGCGCGCGCACGGTCGAGGTCCACAAGGCGCGCGTGCTCTCGAAGATGAGCGTGCGCAACGTGGCGGAGCTGATCCGCGCCTCGGCGAACGACTCGCGCAGCGGCTCGGAAGCCGCCTAGCTGTGGCTCTATGAGGGTTGTTCACCCGAGCTAAACCCGGGAAGCTGATTGGTGCCGGCCGATCAACCTCGATGAGGAAAGCCCGGATGATTACGTGCACGTCGCGATCGATGACCATTCTCGCGCTTGCTTATGCCGAGGTGTCGCCACGCCGCCAGGAGGCACGCGCGCCCCGAGGCGCGTGCTAGAATTTTCCCCGAACGCGCCCGGAAACAGAACAACACGACCCGAGCGGTCGACGGTTCGCTTCCCCGGGTGCGCCTCGTGCGCAGCCAGTCCCCATGGACTGGCTTTTTAATTTCCGATTCCACCGCCATGGCACGCGTCGAAGAGCTATCCATCGAGGACATCCGCAAGCGCTACATCGAGAGCGACGATCCCGTTCCCGCGCAGATCCTCACGCGCCTGCAGAAGGATCCGCGCGCCGGGGTGAAGAAGCTGCATGCGGCGCTGCGCAAGCGCTACGAGCGCGAGCAGAAGGAGCGCGTGCGCCTCGACGCCATGCGGCACTTCGAGCTCGTGCTGTGGAAGTCGGGCGTGCAGGACATCGCGGGAGTCGACGAAGCGGGCGTGGCGCCCCTCGCCGGCCCCGTGGTGGCGGCCGCGGTGATGTTCCCGCCGGGAACGCAGATCGCGGGCATCGATGACTCGAAGAAGCTCGATGCTCCGACGCGCGAGCGCCTGGCCCTCGAGATCCGCGCGAAGGCGTCCGGAGTCGGCGTGGGCATCGCGACCGTCGAGGACATCGACCGCATCAACATCTACCATGCGTCGCTGCTCGCGATGCGTCGCGCGGTCGAGGCGCTGCCGCGCATGCCGCAGCACCTGCTCGTGGATGCGCGCACCGTCCCCGGCGTGGACGTTCCGCAGAATGCGTTCAACAAGGGCGACGGCATCAACTTCACCATCGCCGCCGCGTCCATCATCGCGAAGACCCAGCGCGACGCGCTCATGGCCGCGCTCGACCGCGACTATCCCGGCTACGGCTTCGCGGGCCACAAGGGCTATCCCACGCCCGAGCATCGCGACGCGGTGATCCGCCTCGGGCCCTCGCCCGTGCACCGCATGTCCTTCCCGGTGATCCATGAGCTGCGCGGCGAGTTCTCCGCGCGGTTCTACGAGCTCAAGCGCCAGCTCGAGGCGGCGGGCACGCACGCGGCCATGAAAAGCTTCGAGCAGGCGCTGCGCGAGCAGGCCGGGGGGCTCGAGGAGCGCGAGTGCAGGAAGCTCAAGCTGATCGCGTTGCGCCGCTGGAAGCTCGTCGCCGCGTAAGCCCCGCCGCGCCATTCGGTGACGCGGTGAACGAGATGTAACAGCGCCGTGACGCGCTCGGCGCTACGGTGCTCCCGTCGCACACCGGGAGAATCGCCATGCGGGAACCGCTCATCGCCGCCGCCATCGGGCTCGTGATCGTCGCGGCCTGCGCTTCCGTCGCGCCCTACGCGGGCGGGACCGGCGCGCAGGCGTCGAATACGCTCTACTGCTGGAAGGACCGCCTCGTCGACGAGCAGGGCAAGCTCGTCTGCAACTGGGCCTCCACGCGCTACGACGCGTGCCACGGCCGGGAAACCAGCTATCTCGAGAAACGCCTCGTGACCACGCAGCCATCGGCCGCGACACGCTGCGAGAACGGGCAATCGCTGGTCTACGTCACGACGGGCTAGCCGCGCCGCCGGCGGCGAGCCGCTGGTACCACACCTTCGTGAGCGCGATGAGCGCCACGATGGCGAGCACGCTGCCCCAGAGGATCCAGCGGTTGACGTGACCGCCGCTGGTGAGCCCGTTGGCGACCTGCTCGCCGACCAGGGTCGTGCCGATGAGCCCCGGCGCCATGCCGATGAAGGTGCCGGCGAGCACGTGCCAGGGCCGGATGCGCAGCGTCCCCGCCGCCACGCTGCCCAGCAGGTGCGGCCCGATCGGCAGCAAGCGCAGCATCGACATCGTCACCAGCCCGTTGCGATGCAGGAGCGGCGCCATCCGGGCGAGCGTGGGGCCGGCCCACCGCTCGAGCTTCTCGGAGGGCACCCGGCGGCCGATGAAGTACCCGATGAAGGTTGCGATCTCCGCGCCCGCCATCGTGAGCGCGAAGCCCTGCCACGGGCCGTACGCCACCACCGCGGCGATCGTGAGCAGGGGCCGCGGGAACACGATCAGGTTGGTGAGGACGAGGAGCAGCAGGAGCAGGCACGGCGTCCACCAGCGCGAGGAGATCGACGCGATCCAGTCGGCTGCGTTGGCCGGCGTGAGCTCGTCGCGCAGCGGCGTCATCGTCCACGTGAGCGTGAGCGCGATCGCCACGACGATGCTCGCCGCGACGGTGAGGACGATCGGGTTGCGCGCGACGCCGCGGACGCGAAGCTTCAATGCCCCGCGCGATGCCTCAGCCGGGCGTGCCGGGCGGGGGCTCGTGCCGGTGGCCCGGGGAGCCGATGCCGAGGGCGAGGTCGACCCACTCCTCGAAGCGGCGTGCGTTGAGGAAGGCGGCGGCGCCGAGGGCGAGCACGACGATGCCCACGAGGTACGCATTGTCCGCGGCGGCACTGGATCGCGATTCATATCCCGGAAGGAAGAGCGGCGAGAAAAAGAGCCACGCGCCCAGCACGATGAGCGCCGCAGCCTGCAGTCGATGCGATTTCACTTCGAGCCTCCATGTCGGGCGCGGCCGCGGGGCCGCAACCGTGTGACACGGGCTCCCGATCCGCCGTTCCGGCGGCGAGCGTGCGCGTTACGGCGCGCAATACCCGGGCTTCAGCCCTCGACCGCGGCCCACTCGCGGGCGGCGCGCGCGGCGGCGCCTCGCGTGTAGAAGAACCCGTTGCGCACGAACCCCGAGATGAGGGTGGCCTTGGCCGAGACCACGCGGCCGCCCGGCGAGCGGTCGACCACGACCTCCTCGGGCAGCCCGTCCAGCAGGTGGAAGGGCGCGAGGCGGCCGTCGGCGAAGCGCGACGGGTAGATCTTCTGCGTCTCGAAGTCGAGGAAGGCGGGACGGAAGCCGAGGTCCCCGTTGGCCTGGCTGCGGCCGCCGGTGCCGGCATAGGCGACATTCTCGGCCTGCAGCTGCTTTTCGCTCATGAACGGTTTCATCGTGGCTCCTCGTTTTCCGTGTGCGCCCGCGGGTTGTGCGATTTCCCGCGCTGACGAATCCAGTGTGGTCCGCTCCAGGGGCCGCGAACATGGGCGTATGCCTCAAACGCTTTGCGAACTTCGCCTGAACGCGCGATAGGACTGCGCCCACCCCCTTGTAGGACAGACCCTTGGACCCGCACGCGCGCGCCAAAACCCGCTTTGCTTTCAAGCGATTTCCGCTCGCGGCGCGGGCGCTCCCGCGGTTTCATGCAGGTGCTGTTCTTTTCGTTCAACGAACCAGTGAGGAAGACCGTGAAGACGAAGCTGATGTGCCTCGCCGCGTGCGCGGTGGCGGCCCTGGCGTTCGCGCCAGGCGCCGGCGCCGACGGCACGAGCGCTCCCCAGGACGAGCCGAAGGCGGAGGCGGGCGCCAAGGAGCGCTCGCCGCGTCCCGCCGGGGAGTCGCAGCAGGACCGCATGCGCCGTTGCGCGCACGAGGCGAAGGAGAAGGAGCTGAAGGGCGAGGAGCGGCGCTCGTTCATGAGCGCGTGCCTGCGCCACTGAGGGCGATGCGGAGGGCCCGTGCGGCCCTCCGCTGCTTATACTGTCCGGGTGTCCCGTGCCCAACATCCCGGAGCCGACGGCGCCGCCGTCCATGGCGAGGAGTCGCAGCGTGAGGCGTACACGAGCGCGATGGCCGAGCTCGTCGCGCACATCGCCCACGAGGTGAACCAGCCGCTCGCCGCGATCGCCGCGAACGCCAACGCGTGCATCCGCTGGCTGGGTGCCACGTCGCCGAACATCGCTGAAGCGTGCCTCGCGGCCGAGCGGATCGCGCGCGATGCGCGCAGGGCGAGCGACGTGATCGGCGACCTGCGCGCGTTCCTGTCGCAGCCCGCCGGCGAGCGCATGAGCGTCTCGCTCAACGAGCAGGCCGAGGCGTGCGTGGCGCGCTTCGCCGAAGTCGCGCAGCGCCACGGTGTCACGCTCGTCGCGGAGCGCGGCGACCCCGACCTCCATGCGATGGCTCGCGCGAGCGCCGTCGCGCGCGCCTTCGACGAGCTCGTCGCGAACGCGATCGAGGCATGCCTCGAGGCGAGTGCGTCGCGCGAGGTGCGCGTGCGCGTGCGCGGCCCGGACCGCGGCGACGCGGTGATCGTGGTCGAGGATACCGGACCCGGTTTCCGCTCCGAGGAGCTGCAGCGCCTCTTCGAGCCGCTCTTCAGCACCAAGCCGCGGCGCCTGGGGCTCGGCCTCGCGCTCGCCCGCTCGACCTTCGAGCAACACGGCGGGCGCATCCTCGCGCAGCGCGGCGCCGACGGCGTCACGCGCTTCATCGCGACGTTGCCGCTCGAGATCGCGCGCGCATGAGCGGCGTGCCCGGGATCGTGTACGTCGTCGACGACGACGCGTCGGTGCGCGAGGCGCTTTCGAGCCTGCTGCGCTCGATGGGCCTCGAGGTGGAGGCCTACGGCAGCGCCGAGGCGTTCCTGCTCGAGCCCATCAGTGAGCGCCCCGCCTGCCTGGTGCTCGACGTGCGCCTGCCCGGGCTGGGCGGCCTCGAGCTGCAGCGCGAGCTGGCCCGGCGCGAGCGCGCCGTGCCGATCATCTTCATCACGGGCCACGGCGACGTGCCGATGTCCGTGCGCGCGATGAAGGCGGGAGCCGCCGAGTTCCTGCAGAAGCCGTTCTCCGACGACGAGCTGATCGGTGCCATCCGCGCCGCGCTGCAGCGTGACCTCGACGACGGCATCCGCCGGCGCGAGATGGCGCAGCTGCGCCGGCGCTACGAGACCCTCACCGCGCGCGAGCGCGAGGTGCTCGCGCCGATCGCGGAGGGCATGCTGAACAAGCAGGTGGCCGCCGCCCTGGGCATCAGCGAGATCACCGTGAAGGTCCACCGCCGCCACGTCATGCAGAAAATGGGCGCGCGCTCGCTGCCGGAGGTCGTTCGCATGGTGGAGAGGCTCGGGTTGCTCCTTCGGCCGTAGCGCGGTGTTTCGCGGGCCGAGACGCCACTTTTTTTGCGCGTTCATGCGGCTAACACTAAAGTGGAATATCTCTCCCCGCCTGTCGCTTTTACGCTCGGTCCCAGCAGATCCGCGACAAGGAGACGTCCGTGGAACGACTGGCGACCGAAACGACGCGCCCCTTCGTGAAGCTGGAGGGCCCGGCTCATCCCGATGCGAATGCGGTTCGCACCGCGGGATGCGCGGCGCTGCAGGTCACGTACGTGCCGCGGCTGGACGAGACGCCGCTGCAGCCGCGCCCGGATCGCGTCGTCATCCTCATGCCGGGGGAGGGCCTCTTCCACGTGATGTTCGAGGGTCCCGAGGGCCGCGCGCAGCGCTCGATCGTGCGTACGCCGCAGGTCTGCGTCGTGCCGCCCTACCGGGAGTTCCGCCTGGCGTGCCAGGGACCGAGCGACGCGATCGTGCTGTCGCTCGATGCGGCCTACCTCGCGAGCCGCGTGCAGGAGGCGTTCGGCGGGTCGCGCGACATCGTCGAGCGCTTCGGCGCGTCGGATCCGTTCCTGCGCGGCGTGGGCAACGTGCTGCGCAGCGGCTTCCGTGCGCAACGGGCGCCCACGCAGTCCTACCTCGAGTCCCTCGCGAGCGTGATCGCGATCCACGTCGCCGCCAACTACGACCGGCGCGATGCGCGCACGAGCGCGTTCTCGGGGCTCGCGCCGCACAAGCTGCAGCGCGTGCTCGACCACATCGAGCAGCATCTCGCCGAGGCGATCCACGTGCGCGACCTCGCGGGCGTCGTGCACATGAGCCCGTATCACTTCGCGCGCATGTTCAAGCAGGCGACGGGCCAGCCGCCGCACGTCTACATCACGGCGCAGCGCATGGACCAGGCGAAGAACCTGCTCGGCAATTCCGAGCTCTCGCTGGTGCAGGTCGCCTCGAGCGTGGGCTACCAGACGCAGGCGCACTTCACCGGCGTCTTCCACAAGCACGTGGGCATCACGCCGCGGACGTTCCGGCTCAAGTATCGAGCGGAGCGGCGCTGATCACGCCCGCGACGTGCGCTGGTACCAGTAGGCGCGCAGGTCGTGGCTCCAGCCCGCGGAAATCGGGACCTTCGGTTGCTGCGCGTGCATGCGTGCAAGCACCCAGCGCGCGCGGGCGCGGCGCGACCACGTCGGGAAGAATTCACGCGAAAGTGCGCGCGCCTGGGCGAAGCTGTGCATTCTCATTTGCGACATCTCCTTTGTGGGCTCGTCCTTGTTGTCTCTTCTGGGAGACATCATGACCAGCCCATCCGGAGTGCGCTGTCGCCGCGCCGCTGAATCACCTGACGGAATCGTCTGGCACCCATTCGTGCGGTCCGTCAATCCGGCGCAAGGTAGCGGGCGGCAGTGCGCAGGTCGCTGACGAACTGCGCATAGGCCTCGTCGCCTCCGGGGCGGTCCTTGAGCCTCAGCAGGTACGAGGGATGCCATGTCGGGATCACGTCCGGCAATCCTTCGCGCGCCTGCACGCGGCCGCGCTCGGTGCTGATGCGAAAGCGCGGACCCAGCAGCGCCTTGGCGGCGGTGGCGCCCAGCGCCACGATGGCGCGCGGCTTCACGGCCTGCATCTCGCCCTCGAGCCACTGGAAGCACGCGTCGATCTCGCGCTGCGCCGGCGTCTTGTGCATGCGCCGCTTGCCGCGCGGCTCCCACTTGAAGTGCTTCACCACGTTGGTCACGTAAGTGAGCTCGCGCGGGATGCCGGCTTCCACGAGCACCTGGTCGAGGATGCGGCCGGCGGGACCCACGAACGGATGCCCCTCGCGATCCTCCATGTCGCCGGGCTGCTCGCCCACGAGCATGAGGCGTGCCTTGGGGCTGCCTTCGCCGAAGACGGTCTGCGTCGCGTTCTCGAAGAGCGGGCAGTTCGTGCACTTCGCGGCACGCTTGCGCAGCGCGTCGAGCTCCGCCTGCGCACCCGTCGTTTTCCTGCGCGCTGTGACCATTCGCACTGCACCCGTGTCGACTATTCCCGCGGTGAAACCGGTCGTCTGCCCCGCATCGCCGGTGGTCGAGTCCGCTGGCGCGCCCGTCCTGGCGGGGGCACGATGGCATGGCCACCAGCAGCACCGCCATGGGGAAGATCATGCGGGCATCGCCTTGGTTCGCGGCATTGTGCGTTTCGCTCGGGACGGGTGTGTCCCAGGCGGCCGACGGCCTCGACCTCGCGCTGCGCAGCCGTGCCGCGATCGTGCGCGCGGAAAGTGCCGAGCCCGCTCCCTTCGCCTTCACGATCACGAGGGTGCACGAGGCTTCCGTGCCGCATGCGTATGGGCATGCGGAAGCGCCGTGGCTGCTACCGGTATGCCACGCGCATGAAGGGTGCGGCGACTCGGCCGACGCGCGCCTTTTCTATCGCGGCGCGCGCCGTTACATGCCGGCGATGGACGGTCTTGCCGCCGAGGGAATCTCGCTGCGGCGCGACCGCCTCGTGCTGCGCTACAGCTTCAGGTAGCGGCGGGGCGCGCCTGCGCGACGGCGTTCGCTTCCGCGCTGCGCGCGGCCTGCAGGCATTGCAAGCGCGCGGCGGAATCCAGCGAGTTGCAGCGCGCCCGCGCGACGGCGAAATCGCCCTTGGCTCGCGCCACGCGCACGTCGGCCGCTGCCGTGACCGTGCCGCGATAGCGTGCATCGAGCTCGGCGCGGTGGACGTGTTCGGCCGCGCGTGCTTCCGCGCGGCAGACTTCGCGCGCCGCGGCTTCGACCGCGCGGCACTGGCCGAGCGCCGCGCGCGACTCGGCCTCGATGGCCTGCCGCGCGAGCGCGTAATCCGAGCGCGACATGAGCGTTCGCGGCGAGTCGACCGCGAAGCTGAGCCCGAAAGCCGCGGCGCTGCAGAGAAGCGCGGCCATGAAGGCCGCATAGAGCGGCGTGCGCCGCGCGGCCCTGCGCGGCGCCGGCTTCGCGCGCACCACCCGGGGCGTGGCCTTGCACGCCGGGTTCGTGACGAGGATCGCGCGGGGTCCCAGGCCGATGGGGCGGCGCGACACGCGTGCCCTCGGCAGCTCGCGCGGGGTGCGCATGCGCGCCGCGGAGTTCGTGCGGCGGAATGGAACGAAAAGGGCCGATCCGAGGACCGGCCCTTGCGGGATGGTGGCTGCCATGGCGAGCCTCCCGTCCTTGGCGGCGATTACTTGGCCGTCGTGCCCTGCGTGGTGGTGGTCGTCGTCGTGCGCGACTTGGTGTTCGCGGCGACGTTGCTCTTCTTGCTCTTCGCGTCGGCCATCGCCTTGTCGTGGTCGGCCTTCGCCTGCTTCTTGCACGCGCTCTTTTCCTTGCCCTTCTGGTCGTCGCACTTCCCCTTGGCGACGTCGTAGTCGGCGTCCGCCTTGGCCTTGGCGATGTCGTAGTCGGCATTGGCGCTCGGCTTGTACTTCGCCTTCGCCTCGGCCTTCGCGACCTTCTCCTGGCCCTTCGCTTCCTTCTCGCACACGTCCTTGGCGTTGCCGCTCATGGACTTGCACTTTTCCTTCGCGGCCTTGTAGTCGGCCTCGATGCGGTCTTCTTCCGCCTTGTACTCGTTCTTCGCGGCCTTCTTCTCGGAGTGCGCGGCCGACCGGTTCATGCCGGTGTCGGCGGTCGTGCCCGTCGTCGTGGTCGTGGTTCCCGTGGCCGCGGGATGCGTGGTCGTCGTCTGTGCCGGGACAAGTGCCGCCGCACCGAGCAGGAAGGCCCCGGACAGGGCGGCGTAAAGAGTGGTCATTTTCATCGTTAGAGCTCCTTATGCGATTCCAGTCACTGGACCCGCCGATCGCGCGAGCCGCGGCCGGAAGTCCCAATTCATGGCGTCACCTGGTTGGATGGATGTTGCGCTGCCGTGCGCAGCCGTTCGCGCGCACCTTCGAATATTCGTGCCGGCGCGCCCGGCGTTCTGTCGGCGGAACGGAAGCGGCGCGCAGAAATTTTCTGATAGGGGCGTCGGACGCCTCCTACAGGAAGGTCCGCGCTTCTGAGACAGGGCACGGGCGCGCGCATTTGCTATCCTTCTGTGTTCACCCTCCAGGAGACATGCAATGGCCGACACCCCGGGTCCGTTCCAGCTTCCGCCGCTGCCGTGGGACCAGGCAGCCCTCGACCCCGTCATCTCCGCGCGCACCATCGAGTTCCATTACGGCAAGCACCATCGCGCCTACGTGACCAACCTGAACGGGCTCGTGCCCGGCACGAAGTTCGCCGACATGCCGCTCGAGCAGGTCGTGCTGCAGAGCGCGCAGGGCGACGAGAACAAGAAGATCTTCAACAATGCCGCGCAGGTGTGGAACCACACGTTCTTCTGGAATTGCCTGAAGAAGGGCGGCGGCGGCAAGCCCACGGGCGCCATCGCGCAGCGCATCGAGAGCGACTGCGGGGGCTACGACGGCTTCAAGAAGAAGCTCACCGAGACCGCGGTCGGCACCTTCGGCAGCGGCTGGGCGTGGCTCGTCGAGAAGAACGGCAAGCTCGACATCGTCTCGACCTCCAACGCGGGCAACCCGATGACCTCGGGCGCCACGCCGATCCTCACGATCGACGTGTGGGAGCACGCGTACTACCTCGATTACCAGAATCGCCGGCCGGACTTCACGACGGCGGTGATCGAGAAGCTCCTCAACTGGGATTTCGCCAACCAGTGCCTGGAGAAGGCCAAGTCGGGCCAGAAGCAGCACGCGTAACGCGGCAGCGGGATTCATCGGGGGCGCGGTAAAATACGCGCCTCCGATGCTGCAATCCCCCGTCTCTTCGTCGAGCCGCGCCGTGGCGGCGTGGCTGCTCGCGTGCTGCGCGCTCGTCTTCGCCATGGTGGTCGTGGGCGGCATCACGCGGCTCACGCACTCGGGCCTCTCGATCGTCGAGTGGCAGCCCCTCGTGGGCACGGTTCCCCCGCTGAACGACGCGCAGTGGCAGGAGACCTTCCGCAAGTACCAGGCGACGCCCGAGTTCCGGCTCGTCAATCGCGACATGACGCTCGCGGGGTTCAAGTCGATCTTCTGGTGGGAGTACTTCCACCGCCTCCTCGGGCGCCTCGTCGGCATCGTCTTCTTCGTGCCGCTCGCGGTGTTCGTGGCGCGCGGGCGCGTGCGCGGGCCGCTCGCGTGGAAGCTCGCGGGCGTCTTCATGCTGGGCGGCCTGCAGGGCGCGGTCGGCTGGTACATGGTGAAGAGCGGGCTCGTCGACGAGCCCAGGGTCGCGTCGCTGCGCCTCGCCTCGCACCTCGGCATGGCGCTCCTCATCTACGCCTCCATGCTCTGGATCGCGCTCGGGCTGCTGGCACCTCGCGGCGCGCCGGCCGCTGCGGGGGCGCGCCGGCATGCCGCGTTCCTCGCCGCGCTGGTGTTCGTCATGGTGCTCACGGGAGCGCTCGTGGCGGCGATCCATGCCGGGCTCGCCTACAGCACCTACCCGAAGATGAACGGCGCGTGGATCCCGCCGGAGATCCTCGCGCTCGCGCCGTGGTGGAAGAACTTCGTCTACAACATGGCGACGGTGCAGTTCGTGCACCGCTGCCTCGCGATCGTGATCGCGCTCACCGCGGGGGCCCTCTGGCTGCGGCTGCCGCGCGCCGGGGCCGGCGAGCGCGCGCGCATCTGGAGCGACCTGCTCATCCTCGCGGTCGCGCTCCAGATCGCCCTGGGCATCACCACGCTGCTCATGCGCGTGCCGGTTCCGCTCGCCGCGCTGCACCAGTCGGGCGCCGTGATCGTGTTCACGTGCGCGCTCGGCGTGCTGCATTCGGTCACGCGCAAGCCTTAGGCTCGCGGGCCGCGCGCGGCAGGCATTACAGGGGTAACGACCCGCGCGCGCGAGTGTGACGCAGTTCACTCGTTAAGTGACGGATATCGCTCATAATCCGGCCAACATCAACAAGCAGCCCGGCGCGTGAGCGGCCCTTCCCGGATCTCCGGCGACAACACGAAGCACGCGGTTCGATTGCGCCGGTTCTTTCTCGCCGCGGGCGTGTATGCGGCCTGCGTGCCGCTCCTCTTCATCGGCGCTTCCCTGGGGCTGGTCGCGGTGCGCGACGCCGCGGCCACCGCGCTCCTGATCGTGGCGGTGAACGTCGCGATCTACGTGCTCTTCCGCACGCGCCTCAATGAGCGCTTCCCCGACCCCAGCCTCACCTGGCTGCAGGTGACCTGCGGCATCGCGCTCGTGATGGTGTCGTCGTTCCATTTCCAGCAGGAGCGGGGCGTGGCATTGATGATCTGCCTCGTCGTGCTCACCTTCGGCACCTTCCGCTTCTCGACGCGCGAGTTCGTCACGGCCGCGGGCCTCGTGCTGGCGGGCTACGCGGGGGTCGTCAACGCGCTCATGTGGCTCAAGCCGCAGCAGGTGAACGTGTGGCTCGAAGCGTACCGCTGGCTCGCGCTCGCCTTCGTGCTGCCGCCGTTCGTGATGCTGGGCGGGCGCATCAGCGACCTGCGCAAGCGCCTGCGCCGCACCAACGAGGAGCTCACCTCGGCGCTTTCGACCATCCAGACGATGGCGACCCACGACACGCTCACGTCGCTGCCGAACCGCGCGCTCTTCAACGAGGAGCTGGTCCACGCCATCGAACGCGCGCGCCGCCACGGGCACGCGCTCGGCCTCTTCTTCATGGACCTCGACCGCTTCAAGAACATCAACGACACGCTCGGCCATGCGATCGGCGACCGCGTGCTGCAGGAAGCCTCGCGCCGCCTGCAGTCCTCGGTGCGCGCGGCCGACCTCGTGGCGCGCCTGGGCGGCGACGAGTTCGTGCTGCTCGTCGAATCCTACGGGGACACTTCGCATCTCGCGGAGATCGCGGGCAAGGTGCTCGCGGGATTCTCGGCGCCCTTCATGGTCGACGGGCAGGAGCTCGTGCTCTCCGCCTCCATCGGCATCTGCACCTACCCCGCCGACGGCGAGGACGCGCAGACGCTCCTGTCCAATGCCGACATCGCGATGTACCGCGCGAAGGAGCAGGGGCGCAACCGGCACTGCTTCTACGCCGCCGAGCTCAACAAGCTCTCGCAGGAGCGCCTCGCGCTCGAGGCCGCCCTCAAGCACGCCGTGGAGCGCGGCGAGATCGAGGTCTTCTACCAGCCGAAGATCGACTTCGGCGACGGCCGCGTCTCGGGCCTCGAAGCGCTCATCCGCTGGCGCCATCCGGCGCGCGGCCTGCTCATGCCGGACAAGTTCATCGGCATCGCCGAGGAGACCGGGCTCATCATCCCCATCGGCTACTGGACCCTGCGGCGCGTCTGCGAGCGCGCGCGCCAGTGGCAGGAGCACGGCATCCACCTTCCCATCGCGGTGAACCTCTCGGCGAGCCAGTTCCACGAGCCGGAGCTGGTGCGCGAGCTCGCGGCGATCCTGCGCGCGACCGGCGTGTCGCCGAGCACGATCGAGCTGGAGATCACCGAGAGCATGGTGATGCGCGATCCCGAACGCGCCGTGGCGATCATGCTGCAGCTGCGCGCGATGGGCGTGCGGCTCTCGATCGACGACTTCGGCACCGGTCACTCGTCGCTCGGCTACCTCAAGCGCTTCCCGATCGACCGCCTCAAGGTCGACCGCAGCTTCGTGCGCGACCTGCCGCACAACGGCGACGATCTCGCCATCACGCGCGCGGTGATCGCGATGGCGCACAGCCTGCGCATGAGCGTCGTGGCCGAGGGCGTCGAGCACCAGCAGCAGTTCGAGCTGCTGCGCAACGAAGGCTGCGACGAGTTCCAGGGATATTACTGCCGTCCCCCGCTCGAGGAGGGCGAGCTGCTGCGCTTCCTGGCGGAGGAGCGCGCGCGGCACGGGCGGGGCGCCCGCGCCGAGGCGCTGCACTAGGCGCTAGCGCATCTCGTAAGGCGCGTGGGCCGCGAGCAGCGCGCGCCCACGGGTCGCGTGCGCGGAGATCAGGCACTTGTCCTTGCGATAGCCGCCGAGCTCCTGGCAGCGCGCGCGTGCCACCTGGTATTGCGCGTCGATGCGCGCGCGTTGGGCTTCGCGCGCTGAGCGGTCGTCGTGCCGATAGCGCTCTTCGACGTCGGCCACGCGGACCATCGCATCGGCGCTCGCCTCGGTCCGGCAGACCTCGCGCCGGGAGGCCTCGACGCCATCGCAGTGCGCGAGCGCATTGCCCTGCCGCGCCGCGATGCGTGCCAGCGCATCCTGATACTCGCCGATGGTGAATGCCGGAGTGGCCGCGGGAGTGTCGCCCCAGCCGATGGCAGCCGCGCTGCCGATGACCGCGCCCGCGCCCAGAGCCGCAAGAGTTGCGCGTTTCATGTCGCCTCCCAGGTTCGTTGTGAAAGGCGGAGCGGGAGGCCCGCGCCGCCGGTCACGACATGTTCGTGGGGGGCGGGGAAAACGGTCTGTAAGCCGTGCCGGAAAAGGGTGGTTCCGACACCTCTGATAAAGGCGTCGGAGGATTCCTACAAAAAGCAGGATCAGGTGCAGCCGCGCAGCAGGTAGAACAGGAACAGCACCGGGATCGGCACACCCAGCAGCCACAGCAGGATGTAGCCGACGCGGCCTTGCTGGTCGGACGGCAGGCTCTTGAAGTTCGGCAGGTTCATGGTTTCCTCCTTGGATTGCCCGTATGGCGATCATCCAAGGAAGCGCCATCGCGACACATTTGGACGAATCCGATTCCACTGTAGGAATCGCGTCAATCCATGTGCAGGCCTCCGTTCACGTCGAGCACCTCGCCGGTGATGAACCCCGCGAGCGGGGAGGCGAGGAAGGCGACCGCATGGCCGAACTCGTCGGGCTCGCAGAAGCGCCCGAGCGGGACCTGGGCGAGCAGCTGGCGGCGCTGCGCGTCGTGCATCTCCTCGAGCTCGCGGCTCTTCACGAACGCGGGCGCGACGGCGTTCACCGTGACGCCGTGCGGCGCGCCCTCGCGCGCGAGCGCGAAGGTGAGCGCCTGCAGCGCGGCCTTCGAAACGCTGAACGCGGGCCCGGCCTCGGCGAGCGCCGCCTTCGCCGCCACGCTTCCGACGTTCACGATGCGGCCCCAGCGCCGGCGCTTCATGCCGGGAAGCACCGCGCGCGACCAGGAGAACGCCCCTTCCACGTTCACGGCGAAGATGCGCCGCCACTCGAGCTCGGTGAGGGTGTCGCTGCGCTCCGCGGAGGCGACGGATGCGGCGTTCACCAGGATGTCCACGGGGCCGGCGGTCGCCTCGATGCGCGCGAGCGCGTCGCGCACCGCGCCCGGGTCGCTCACGTCGGAGGCCACGGCCATCACCGTGCCGCGCAGGAAGCGCGACAGGCTGTCCAGGCGCATCGCGTCCTGGTCGACGAGGGCCACGTGCGCATGCTGCTCGAGCAGGGCGCGTGCCGCGGCGAGCCCCAGGGTGCCCGCCGCCCCGGTGACGACGGCGGTCTTGCCCTCGAGCGACATCAGCGCGGCACCCGCGCGGCGGGGATCTTCGCCATGGGCACATACTAAACCATGGCCTCGCCGCGCCCCGTCGCCACCTTTCGCTTCTACGAGGAGCTCAACGACTTCCTGCCGCCCGCGTGCCGCAAGCGCGACATCGGCGTCGCGATCGATCGTGCGCGCTCGGTGAAGGACGCGATCGAGTCGGTCGGCGTGCCCCATCCCGAGGTCGACCTCGTGATCGTCGACGGCGAGAGCGTGGGCTTCGAGCACCTGCTGCGCGGCGGTGAGAGGGTCGCGGTGTATCCGATGTTCGAGAGGCTCGACGTGGCGCCCCTGCAGCGGCTGCGCCCGCGGCCGCTGCGCGATCCGCGCTTCATCGCCGATGCGCAGCTGGGCAAGCTCGCGCGCCACCTGCGGATGGCCGGTTTCGATGTGCTCTACGACCCGCGCGCGGACGATGCCGAGATCGTGCGCCGCGCGAACGCGTCGCGCCGCACCATTCTCACGCGCGACAAGGGCCTGCTGCGCCGGCGCGACGTGGAGCGCGGCTACTTCGTACGCTGCGATGCGGCCGACGCACAGCTGGGCGAGGTGCTCGGCGCGTTGCAGCTCGAGGGCGCCATGCGGCCCTTCACACGGTGCCGGGAATGCAACGAGGTCCTGGAGGAGGTTTCGCGCGAAGCGCTTCCGTCCGGCGTGCCGCCGGCGGTCCGGACGCTCTACGATGCGTTCAAGCGCTGTGCGCGATGCGGGCGCATTTACTGGGCGGGGAGCCACTACGCGCGCATGAGCGGCCTCATCGAGCGCGCGCGATCCGCCGGCGATCAGGAGCGGCAGTCGAGGTAGAGGTTGCGGTGCTCGTTCGCCGCCGTGGTCTTCAGGGTGTCGCCGCAGCGATAGGTGACCGCCAGCTCCTTGCGATCGCCGTGGGACGGATCGCCGCACATCTCGTTCGTCACCTCGAACGAGTAGCTCATCTTGCCGTTGGCGCGGCGCGCGACGTAGCGCGTGGCATCGCACTTGTGCGCGGGGCTGCCATAGGTGGCGCCGGTCACGTGGATCGGCCCGATGCGCGCGGCGGCGGGCGCCGGCGGCGCCATCGCGGCGCGCGCACGGCGCTCACCCTCCTCCAGGCCCTTCTGGTAGCCGCGCTCGTAGCCCTCGTCGTAGCCGCGGCGATAGGCCTCTTCCCGCGGTTGCGCCGCGGCCGAAAGGGCGATCGCCGACAGCGCCGCGCCGATCATGAGCTTCTTCATGCGCTAGCTCCTCTCAAATGCCACGCTTTCGGGCGGGTGAACGTTTCGATGCCGTACGTCGAGAGCGTGAGGCCGACGCCCGAATCGCCGACGCCCGACCAGGGCAGGCGCGGGCTCACGCGGTCGCAGCAGTTCCAGTAGACCGAGCCGCTGCGGACCTGCGCGAGGATGCGCTGCGCGCGCGACCGGTCGGGCGTGTAGACGCCGGCGGTGAGGCCGTAATCGGAGTCGTTCATGAGCCGCACCGCCTCGGCGTCGTCGCGCACCGGCATGAGCCCGATCACGGGGCCGAAGCTTTCCTCGCGCATGACGGCCATGGTGTGGTCGACGCCGGTGAGCACCGTGGGCTGGAACCACGCGCCCTTGAGAGCGGCGCGCCCGCCGCCGGTGAGCACGCGCGCGCCCTTGCGCTTCGCGTCCTTCACCTGCTCCTCGAGCACCTTCACCTGCGCCGCGCGCGTGAGGGGGCCGATATAGGTGCGCTCGTCCATGGGATCGCCCGCGACGAACCCCTTCACCTCGGCGACGAACGCTTCGACGAAGGGCTCGAAGATCGACTCGTGCACGTAGATGCGCTCGACGGAGCAGCAGCTCTGCCCCGTATTGTAGAAAGCCCCGTCGGCGATGCCCGCCGCGGCCTTCGCCACGGCGACGTCCTCGCAGACGTACACCGGGTCCTTGCCGCCCAGCTCGAGCTGCAGCTTCACCATGCGGCCGCGCAGCTGCTGAGCGATGCGCCGCCCCGTCGCCACCGACCCGGTGAAGAAGACGCCGTCGACGCGTTGCGCGAGAAGCGCGCTGCCGGCCTCGCCCCCGCCCACCACGGGCACGAAGACTTCCTCGGCAACGCCCGCCTCGTGCATCAGGCGCGCGATCTCGAGGCCCGTGAGCGAGGCGTACTCCGACGGCTTGTATAGCACGGCGTTGCCGGCGAGGAGCGCGGGAATGAACACGTTGCTGCCCACGAACCACGGGTAATTCCACGCCGAGATGTTCGCCACGACCCCGAGCGGCTCGTGCGTGATGCGCTCCTCGAGCCCGCTCTCGGCGTGGACCTTCTCCGCGCGCAGCGTGCGGGCGGTGTGCTCGAGGAAGAAGTCGATGCGCGGGACGACCCCCTTCAGCTCGTTCCTCGCCTGCGCGATCGGCTTGCCGACCTCGCTCGTGAGCAAGCGCGCGAGCGGCTCCGCCTGCGCCACGACGAGGGCGCGGAACCTCTCGATGGCGGCGAGGCGCTTGCGCAGCGCAAGGGCCGCCCACGCGGGCTGCGCGGCGCGGGCCCGCAGGAACTTCGCCTTGATCGAGCGCGCATCGTCGGCGTCGAGGGACGCGAGCGCGGCGCCCGTCGCGGGATTGACGACCTTGAGCTTCAAGCGGCCTTTGCCGCCATCACCGGGCGCGCCTTGCCCGTCTTGCGCCGCTCCTCGCACGCGCTCACGAACGCGCGCAGCAGCGGGCGGCTGTCGAACACCGCCTCGTCGGACGGATCCATGAACTCGGGGTGCCACTGCACGCCCACCACGAAGCTGTGGCCTTCCCAGCGCACGGCCTCGGTGATGCCGTCCTCGCTCACCGCCTCGGGCACGAGCCCCTCGCCGAGCGTCTTGATGGCCTGGTGGTGGATCGAGTTCACGCGGCAACCGCGGATGCCCGGATAGATCTGGCCCAGCCACGTGTTGGGCAGCACGCGCATCTCGTGGTAGTGCTGGTCGTACTTCTGCTCGTCGCGATGCACGCCCTTGTCGGGCAGTTGCGTGGCGATGTCCTGGTAGAGCGTGCCGCCGAGCGCCACGTTGATGACCTGGTGGCCGCGGCAGATGCCGAGCACGGGCTTGCCCTGGGTCACGAACTCGTTGAAGAGCTCGATCTCGTACGCGTCGCGCACCTCGTCGCCGGACCAGAGCGGGTTGAGCGGGGTCTCGCCGTAGCTTTTCGGCGACATGTCGGCGCCGCCTTGCAGCAGGAGGCCGTCGAGCGCATCCACGTAGTGGCGCGCGCGCAGCGCCTTGTGCGTGCCGCGCGATCCGAGCGTCATCTCCGGGATCATGAACGCGAGCACCTCGGCCGACATGATCCAGTTCGCCACGGACTGCTCGAGGTACTGCACGGACTTGCTGGGCAGGAAGGGGCGTGCGGGATCGGGATAGAGCAGGCGGGCCGAGACGCCGATTCTCAGGGGTTCCATGCGATCGCTCCGGGGGTTGCTCACTATAACCGACCGCGCGCCGGGCGCGGGATTCCGGTAGATTTCCGGCGATGGTGCGGCAGCCGGTGGCCCATGGCCGGCGTTGAGGCGAACGGCCTCACGCTCGAGGTGGAATCGCTCGGGGACGTGGCGCGCCCCGCGCTCGTGCTCGTCATGGGGCTGGGCGCCAACATGCGCCTCTGGCCGGATGAGCTCTGCAGCGCGTGGGTCGCTGCCGGCTTTCGCGTCGTGCGCTTCGACAACCGCGATTGCGGCGGCTCGTCGATCCTTCGCCACCTCGGCACCCCCAACTTCGCCCTGGCGTCGCTGCGCTACGCGCTGCATCTTCCGGTGCGCTCGCCGTACAGCCTCGACGACATGGCGCGCGACACGCTCGGCGTCCTCGACGCGCTGGGCATCGCGCGTGCGCACGTGGTCGGGGCGTCGATGGGCGGCATGATCGCGCAGAACCTCGCCGCTTCGCACCCGCAACGCGTCGCCTCGCTCACCTCGATCATGTCGACCACCGGGAGGCGCAGCCTTCCGGGGCCCACGGCGGGCGCGCGCCGCGCGATGCTCGCCCCGCCAGCGCCGCCGGGCGACTTCGAGGGCGCGGTGCGGCGCATGATGAAGGTGCTGACAGAGATCGGCAGCCGCAGCCACCCGCCCGACGCAGCGTGGCTGCGCGCCTTCTGCGAGCGCCACGTGCGACACGGCAGCGACCCCGGCGGCGCGGCGCGCCAGCTCATGGCGATCGTGGCGGCGGGCGATCGCACGCCGATCGTCGAGCGCATTCGCGTGCCGACGCTCGTGATCCACGGCGACGAGGATCCCCTGCTCAGGCCCGCGTGCGGCGAAGCCACTGCCGAGGCGATTCGCGCGGGCGGCGGGACGGTATCGCTGGAGAGGGTGCGCGGCATGGGGCACGACTTCCCGATGCCGCTCATGCCCGCGATCGCCGCGCGCGTCGTCGAGCATTGCGGCAAGGCCTAGATCGCTTCCTCGAAAATCCTCTCGAAGTCGGCTTTCGTGCAGGGCCTGGGGTTCGTCTGGTGGCAGGTGTCGGCGACCGCGATGTCGACGAGGCGCGGCAGGTGCTCGCGCGTGACGCCCTTTTCGGACAGCTTCTGCGGGATGCCGATGCGCCGCTTGAGCGCGCCGAGCCAGGAGATGAAGTCCGCGGCATCGGAGCCCGCGCCGCACACGCGTGCGAGCTCGGCGAGCTTCGCCGGCGCGGCCTGCGCGTTGAAGCGCATCACGTGGTCGATCATGATGCCGTTCGCGAGCCCATGGTGCATGTCGACCACCGTGCCCAGCGCGTGCGCGCACGAGTGCACGGCGCCCAGGTCCTTCTGGAACGCGATGGCGCCCATCATCGAGGCCATCATCATGTCGGAGCGCGCCTCGAGGTTGCGCGGCTCGGCCACCGCGATCGGCAACGCGCGCGCCGCGATGCGCGCGCCCTCGAGGGCGATGCCGTCGCAGAGCGGGTGGTAGGCGGGGGAGAGATAGCTCTCGACGTTGTGCGTGAGCGCGTCCATGCCGGTGGCCGCGGTGACGGGTGCGGGGAGGCCGAGGGTGAGCTCGGGGTCGGCGAAGACCGCGCGCGCGAGCAGTGCCGGGTTGAAGACGACCTTCTTCACGTGCGTCTTCTCGTCGGAGATGACGGCCGAGCGCCCGACCTCGCTGCCGGTGCCGCTCGTCGTGGGGAGTGCCACGAACCAGGGGAGCTGCGCGCGGATCGGGCGCACGCGCGGATGGTCCCACGCGTACTCCATCACGTCGCCCTCGTGCGCGGACATCAGGGCCACCGCTTTCGCGACGTCGAGCGCCGCGCCGCCGCCGAAGCCGATCACCGCATCCGCGCGATGGGCGCGGTAAGCGTCCACGCCCGCGCTGACCTGGTCGCGCGTGGGATTGCCGAATACGCCGACGTAGGCGGCCACGTCGAGGCCGTCCAGCGTCGCGCGGAAGTCCTCGAGGACGGGCAGCTTCGAGAGACCCCGGTCCGTGACGATGAGCGGGCGCGCCAGCGCACGCTCCTTCAGGTGGTCGCGCACGAGCCTGCGGGCGCCGGCGCCGAAGTGGATCGCGGTGGGGAACGAGAAACGGTGGATCGTCATCGCACCCTCAGATGATCTCGAAGTACCGCCGCCGCTCCCAGTCGGTGACGACGTCGAGCGACTGGCGCCATTCCCAGTCGCGCGTGGCGGCGTAATGATCGACGAACGCGTCCCCGAAGCACTCGCGCGCGAAACGCGAGGCGCGAAAGATGCGCGTGGTCTCGATGAGCGTGCGCGGCGCGCGCGGGATGTCCTCGCCGCCCGCGTTCGTGCCGGTGATGGGCGCCGCCTCGAGCTCGAGCTTCTGCTCGATGCCCGCGAGCCCCGCGGCCAGCACCGCGGCCGCGGCGAGATAGGGATTCATGTCCGCGCCGGGGCAACGCGTCTCGAGGCGCGTGGCCTTCGGCGATCCCGGCAGCACGCGGAAGGACGCGGTGCGATTGTCCACGCCCCACGTCGGCTTCACCGGCGCCCAGAAGCCGTCGACCAACCGCTTGTACGAGTTCACCGTCGGCCAGTACATCGGTGCCAGCTCCATCAGGTACTTCACCTGTCCCGCGAGATAGCTCTCGAAGAGCTTCGACATGCCGCCGTGGCGGCCCTTCGGATCGTGGAAGAGGTTCTTCTTCCCGTCGGAGAGGCTCTGGTGCAGGTGTCCCGAGCAGCCCGGATATTTCTCGCTCCACTTCGCCATGAAGCTCGGCATGATGCCGAAGCGCGCGCCGATCTCCTTGGCGGCCGTCTTGAAGAGCAGCGCCCGGTCGCAGGCCTCGAGCGCCGTGCTGAACTGGATCGCCGCCTCGTAGACGCCGGGACCGGTTTCGGTGTGCAGGCCTTCGATCGGGATGCGGAAGCGCTTGCACTCGTCCATGAGCGCGTTGAAGTACTCGCGGTTCGCGTTCATGCGCAGCAGCGAATACCCGAACATGCCCGGCGTGATCGGCTCGGGCGCCTGCCCGTTCCTCGCCGCCCACGTGGCGGGCGTCTCGCGGAAGTTGAAGAACTCGTACTCGGCACCGATCATCGCGTTGAAGCCCATCTTCTCCGCGCGCGCGAGCACGCCCTTCAGCAGCTGGCGCGGGCAGGCGGGATGGGGCGAGCCGTCGGCCAGCACGAAGTCGCCGAGGAAGAACGGCACGTCGCCGTCCCAGGGCACGTGGCGCTGCGTCGAGAGATCGATCCGCACCAGCGCGTCGGGATAGCCCGTATGCCAGCCCGTGAGCTTCGTGTTGTCGTAGGTCTGGTCGCCCGAGTCCCAGCCGAGCACCACGTCGCAGAAGCCGAAAGTGCCTTCGGCCGCGGCGTAGAACTTGTCGGGGTCGAGATACTTGCCGCGCAGGATGCCGTCGATGTCGGCCACCGCGACCTTGACCTTCGCGGGCGCCGCACGCCGAAGCGCTTCCAGCGCGTTCGCCTCCTTCGCCTTCGCCATGGGACCTCCGTGGCCGGGATGGCCCGTTCGACCGGCGCGCGGCGCGCCGGTTCGGCACGGGTGTCCTGGACGCTCGAGCCGCCGCGGGCTCAGTGGGGCTGCGCGATGTCGCCGCCCAGCTCGGGCCGCGACTTGTAGACGCCGGTGGTGTCGGTCATGAGCCGGCTCTTGCGCAGCTTGCCCGCCTTCTCGAGCACGGGGTAGGCCGTGCTGCAGAAGAACGAGTTGATGCGGCGCATGTCGCTGATGATGTCGAGGTGGAGCGAGCTGGTCTCGATCGATTGCAGCGTCTGGCCCGAGAGACGGTCGAGGTGCGTGTCGTGGTACTCGCGCTCGAGGTCGCGGAAACGCTCCTTCTCGACCAGAAGCTGCTGCGCGCTCTTCACGTCGCCGTTGAGGAATACCGACATGCCGAGCCGCAGGTTGGCCACGAGCTTCTCGTGCAGCGCCGCGATCTCGCGCATCCCGGCGTCGGAGAACGACAGCCGATGGGCGATCTTCTTGTCGCGCAGGTCCTGCAGGATGTGCTCGAGCAGGTCGCCCACGTGCTCGAGGTTGATGGTGAAGCTCATGATCTCGGCCCAGCGGCGGCTGTCGCGCTCGTCGAGCGCCTCGCGGCTCACCTGCGCGAGGTAGAGCTTGACCGCGGTGTAGAGCCGGTCCACGTCGTCGTCGAGGCGGATCATCGCGTTCACCTTCGCCTCGTCGTTGGTCGCGATGACCTCGTGCATGCCGTGCAGCATCTGCTCGATGGTGTCGCCGATGCGCAGGGTCTCGCGCGCCGCGTTGGCGAGCGCGAGCGCGGGCGTGGGAATCGCGGCCGCGTCGAGGAAGCGCGGCTGGCAGGTCACCGTGGCGTCCTTCGGCACCGGCATCCAGCGCTCGACGAACGCCGCGACGCGCTCGGTGAGGCCGAGGAAGAGGATCGCGAGCGTCACGTTGAAGGCCACGTGGAAGTGCAGCACCTGGCGGCGCACGTCCGAATCCATGCGCGCGATGAGCTCGAGCGCCCATGGCATCGCGAGCGTGAAGAGGAGGCAGCCGAACACCCTGAAGAGCAGGTTGCCGAATGCCACGCGGCGCCCGCCGCCCTCGGTGCGCGCGTTCACGAAGAAGGCGAGAAGACCGCTGCCGAGGTTGGCGCCGAGCACCAGCGCGAACGCGACCGGCACGGACACGACCTGCGTGGAGGCGAGCGTGGCCGCGGTGAGCACCACCGCGAGGCTCGACCACGAGATGAGCGCGAACGCCGCGCCGATCAGCATGTCGAGCATCGTGTCGCCCGAGAGCGTGGAGAAGATCACGCGCATGCCGTGCGCTTCCGTGATCGGGCGCGTGGCCTGGCCGATGAGCTGGAGCGCGAGGAGCATGAGGCCCAGCCCGATGGCCACCCGGCCGCTCTCGCCCGCCCGGGTCTCGCGGCGCGAGAGGTAGAGCACGACGCCGCAGAGGATCAGCAGCGGCCAAAGCCACGACAGGTCGAGCGAGAAGACCTGGGCGAGCAGCGCCGTGCCGACGTCGGCGCCGAGCATGATCGCGAGCGCGGCGGCGAGCGGGATGAGGTTCTGCGCGACGAAGGAGCTCGTGATGAGCGCCGTGGCGCTCGACGACTGCAGGATTCCCGTGACGCCCAGCCCCGAGAGGAACGACGAGAAGCGGTTCGAGACGCTTTTCGACAGGACCCGGCGCAGGTCCGCGCCCAGCACGCGCAGCATGCCGTTGCGCACGATGTGCGTGCCCCACACGAGGAGGGCCACGCTGGCCATGAGGTTGAGGAGAGTCTGCAACTCCGTGAAGCCTTTCAAAATGGCACTTTAACGTCGTTTCGCGGGCGGTGGAAGGCGCCTCGTGCCAGAATGAAAAACGCAGACCGTTCGTCGCCCCCGAAGTGCCTCTCGTCCAGCTCTCCGCCGCGAGCCTCGCTTTCGGCCATGTCGCGTTGCTCGATCGCGCCGACCTCGTCCTCGAGGCCGGCGAGCGCGTGGGCCTCATCGGCCGCAACGGCACCGGCAAGTCGAGCCTGCTGAAGCTCGTCGAGGGCCGCACGCAACCGGACGACGGGCGCGTGTGGCGCTCGCCCGGCCTCGCGCTCGCATCGGTCGAGCAGGAGCCCGCCTTCGAGGCCGGCGGCACCGTGTACGAAGCGGTCGCCGCGGGACTCGGCCCCATCGCTCGCCTGCTCGTCGAATACCACGCCGCCGCCCACGCGGGCGACGTGGCCCGCCTCGCCACGGCGCAGGAAGCGCTCGAGGCGGCCGGCGGCTGGACCACCGAGCATCGCATCGAGGGGGCCCTCGGGCGCCTGGGCCTGGCCCCCGACGCCGCGCTCGCGAGCCTCTCCGGCGGCCAGCGCAAGCGCGTGGCCCTCGCGCGCGCCCTCGTGCGCGAGCCGCAGCTGCTGCTGCTCGACGAGCCCACGAACCACCTCGACATCGCCGCCATCGAGGCGCTCGAGGAGACGCTCGTCGCCTTCAACGGCGCGGTGCTCGTGGTCACGCACGACCGGCGCTTCCTCGACCGCGTGGCGCAGCGCATCGTCGAGCTCGACCGCGGGCGCCTCATGAGCTTTCCCGGCAACTACTCGCGCTACGAGGAGCGCAAGGCGATGCTGCTGGCCGAGGAGGCGGTCGTGCAGCGCAAGTTCGACAAGGTGCTCGCGCAGGAGGAGGCGTGGATCCGCAAGGGCGTGGAGGCACGCCGCACGCGCAACGAGGGGCGCGTGCGCCGCCTCGAGTCGCTGCGCGCCGAGCGCGCGGAGCGGCGCAACCGGCTGGGCCACGTCGACATGGCGCTCGCCGAGGCGCAACGCTCGGGCAAGCTGGTGGCGGAGCTCGAGCACGTGACGCGGCGCTTCGATGGGCGCACCGTCGTGCGCGACGTCTCCACGCTGGTGATGCGCGGCGACCGGATCGGGCTCATCGGGCCCAACGGCAGCGGCAAGACGACGCTCCTCAAGCTCATCCTCGGCGAGCTCGAGCCCGACGAGGGGCGGGTGCGGCGCGGCACGCGCCTCGAGGTCGCGTACTTCGACCAGCTGCGCGCCGCGCTGGACGACGAGGCCACGCTCGCGGACACGATCTCTCCGGGCAGCGACTACGTGGAAGCGGGCGGCGGACGCAAGCACGTGATCAGCTACCTCGGCGATTTCCTCTTCGCCCCGGAGCGCGCGCGCTCGCCCGTGAAGTCGCTCTCGGGCGGCGAGCGCAACCGGCTGCTGCTCGCGCGCCTCTTCAGCCGTCCCGCGAACGTGCTCGTCCTCGACGAGCCCACCAACGACCTCGACATCGAGACGCTGGAGCTGCTCGAGGAGCTCCTGCAGGAATTCCAGGGGACTCTCCTCCTGGTGAGCCACGACCGCGCGTTCCTGGACAACGTCGTCACGCAGACGCTCGCCTTCGAGGGCGACGGGCGCTGGAAGGAATATGCGGGCGGATACGAGGACTGGCTGCGCGCCTCGCGCGCGGGGCGCGAGATGCCTCGGCAGCCCGTGAGCCCGGCGAAAGCCCAGGCCCCGTCATCGCCCCCGGCCCGCCCACCCACGCCGCGCAAGCCCCGGCTCTCCTTCAACGAGGCGCGCGAGCTGGAGGCGCTGCCCGCGCGGCTCGAGCTCCTCGAGGCCGAGCAGCGCGCCCTCGCCGGGAAGCTCGCCGACCCCGCGCTCTACCAGGACCGCACGGCCGATCCCAAGGCCCTCGCCACGCGCCATGCGGCGATCGAGGCGGAGCTCGAGGCGTTGCTGGTGCGATGGGAAGAGCTCGAGGCAAAGCGCTAACATCGGGCGATGACGGCCCACGCCCATGAAAGCGCGCCCTCGGCCTGGGTCGAGCGCTGGTCGCATCACATCAGGCCCGGCGGCGCGGTGCTCGACCTGGCATGCGGGCCGGGACGCCATGCACGCCTGCTCGCGCGCATGGGCTTCGAGGTCGAGGCCGTGGACCGCGATCCGTCGCTCTTCGCCGAGGTGCCCGAAGGCGTCGTGCTGCGGGCAGCCGACCTCGAGGCGGGGCCGTGGCCGTACGGGGGCCGCAGGTTCGACGGCATCGTGGTGACGAACTACCTGCACCGGCCGCTGTTGCCGCGGCTCGTGGACGCGCTCGAGCCCGGCGGGCTCCTCGTGTACGAGACCTTCGCCGAGGGCAACGAGCGCTTCGGCAAGCCGTCCAATCCCGATTTCCTGCTGCGGCATGGTGAGCTGCTGGAAGCGGTGCGGGGGCGCCTGCGGGTCCTCGCATACGAGGACGTCGTCGTCGGCGACCCGCGTCCCGCGGCAATCCAGCGCATTGCGGCACGCCTCAGGTAAAATCGTCGCTTTTCCGAGCCCCTGATCCCGTGGCCCGACCGCTCTCCGGAAGCATCGTCGCGATCGTCACCCCGATGACCGCCGACGGCGCCCTCGATTTCCCCCGCCTCAAGGCCCTCGTCGACTGGCATGTCGCCGAAGGCACCGATGGAATCGTCATCGTCGGCACCACGGGAGAATCGCCCACCGTCGACGTCGCGGAGCACTGCAAGCTCATCGAGCAGACGGTGCGCTTCGCGAACGGCCGCGTGCCGGTCATCGCGGGCGCGGGCGGCAACTCGACGAAGGAGGCGATCGAGCTCACGCGCTTCTCGGGCGAGCACGGCGCCGACTACGTGCTCTCCGTGGTGCCGTACTACAACAAGCCCACGCAGGAAGGGCTCTTCCGGCACTTCAGCGCGATCGCGGAGGCGAGCAAGGTTCCGGTGATCCTCTACAACGTGCCGGGGCGCACCGTCGCGGACCTGCAGAACGACACCGTCGTGCGCCTGGCGCAGGTGCCCAACATCGTGGGCATCAAGGAATCGACCTCCAACATCGAGCGCGTGACCGAGCTCATGATGCGCACGCCGGACGATTTCCTGGTGTTCAGCGGCAACGACGATGCCGCGCTCGCCTACATCCTGCTGGGCGCCGACGGCGTGATCTCCGTGACGGCCAACGTGGCGCCGCGCCTCATGCACCAGATGTGCGAGCTCGCCCGCAAGGGCGACAACAAGGCCGCGGTCGCGATCAACAACCGCCTCCTCGGCCTGCACAGGCACCTCTTCGTCGAGAGCAACCCCATTCCGGTGAAGTGGGCCCTGGCCCGCATGGGCCGCATCGCGGAAGGACTGCGCCTGCCGCTCACACCGCTCGCTTCGCAATATCACGAGACCGTCGAGCGCGCGTTGCGCACGGCGGACTGCCTCTGAACAAGGACCGATCCGCATGAAGCTTCGCACCTTCGCCGTGGCATGCGCCGCGGCGCTCGCCCTCGCCGGATGCTCCGGCTGGGGCAACAAGAGCACCGAGTACAAGGGCGCCACCGCGCGCGCCGAGAAGCCGCTCGAGGTGCCGCCGGAGCTCACCGCGCCGACGATGGACGATCGCTACTCCGTGCCCGATCCGCGCGCGACCACGACCTACTCGGCCTACGAGAAGCAGAACGCGGGGGGCACGCAGGCCACCCCGACGTCGGGTCCGGCGCCGGTGCTGCCGAAGGTGCAGGGCGTGCGCATCGAGCGCGCGGGCGACCAGCGCTGGCTCGTGGTGAACGGGACGATCGAGCAGGTGTGGCCGGTCATCCGCGAGTTCTGGATCGATGCGGGCTATCCGCTGGTGCGCGAGGAGCCGCAGCTCGGCATCATGGAGACGGACTGGATGGAGGACAAATCCAAGATCCCGCAGGACTTCGTGCGCCGAACCGTGGGCAAGGTGCTCCCGGGCATGTGGTCGACGCCGCGCCGCGACAAGTTCCGCACGCGCCTCGAGCGCGGCGAGCAGCCCGGCACGACCGAGGTGTACGTGAGCAACCGCGCGGTCGAGGAGATCTACACCAACGCGCAGCAGGACCGAACCACGTGGCAGGCGCTGCCGGCCGATCGCGAGCTCGAGGCCGAGATGCTGAACCGCATCATGGAAGACCTCGGGGTCGACCGCTCGACGAAGGTCGCCGCGGCCAAGCCGCAGGCGCCCACGCCGGGCGTGCGCGCGACCGCGCCCGTGGCCGCGACTCCCGTGGCCGCACCCGCCAACGCGGTGCTCGAGAATGGAGGCGCGGGACCGCTCGTGGTGAACGACGGCTTCGACCGCGCCTGGCGCCGCGTCGGGCTCGCGCTCGATCGCGTCGGCTTCACCGTCGAGGACCGCGACCGCTCCAAGGGCCTCTTCTACGTGCGCTACATCGATCCCGAGGCGGAGAACCCGGCGGACAAGGAAGGATTCATCGACAAGCTCAAGTTCTGGAAGCCGGCGCCGAAGACCGGGCAGCCGCAGTTCCGCATCCAGGTGAGCGACGCGGGCGCGGGCAGCTCGCAGGTCCTGGTGCAGGACAGCAAGGGCGCGCCCGACCAGGGCAAGACCGGCCGCAAGATCCTGGCGCTCCTCTACGACCAGCTGAAATAGCGATGCGCTTCACGTCTCTCGGCAGCGGCAGCTCGGGCAACGGGCTGGTCGTCGAGAGCGGCACGACGCGCGTCATGATGGACTGCGGGTTCACGCTTTCGGCCACGAAGGCGAAGCTCGAGTCGCGCGGACTCGCGCCCTCCGACCTGGCCGGCATCTGCGTGACCCACGAGCACGACGACCACATCGGCGGCGTCGCGCGCTTCGCCAAGCGCTACGCGGTGCCGGTGTACCTCACGCGCGGCACGATGCATTGGCTGCCTCCCGATTTCCCGGCGGTGCTCGTGCGCATCATCGATCCGCACACGCCGTTCGCGATCGGCGCCCTCTGCGTCGAGCCCTTTCCGGTGCCGCACGACGCGCGCGAGCCCGTGCAGTACGTGTTCGGCGATGGCGGCGTCAAGCTCGGCGTGCTCACCGACCTCGGCACGCCGACCTCGCACGTGCAGGACAAGCTCTCGGGCTGCGAGGCGCTCGTGATCGAGTGCAACCACGATCGCGACATGCTGATGAACGGGCCCTATCCCGTGAGCCTGAAGCACCGCGTCGCGGGCCGCTTCGGCCACCTGGACAACGGCGCGGCCGCGAGCCTGGTGAAGAGCCTCGACTGCACGAAGCTGCGCCACCTCATCGCCGCGCACCTCTCGCAGCAGAACAACAAGCCGGAGCTCGCCCGGAACGCGTTGGCCGGGGCCGTGAGCTGCGAGACGGACTGGGTCGCGGTGGCCGAGCAGGAAGACGGATTCGGCTGGCGCGACGTCTGAGGCCGTCGCACCCCGCGGCAAGCAAAAAGGGCCGGCGATCGCCGGCCCTTCTCGTTCGCGCAGCTGCGCGAATTACTTCTTCGTCGTGTCGGGCGTGGTCGGCGACGTCGGAGCCGCGGGCGTCGCGGCGGGCGTCGCGCTCGGCGCGGCGGGCGTCGCGCTCGGCGCGGCGCTGCTGCTCGCACCGGCGGCGGGCGGCGTCGTGCTCGACGACGCGCTGCTCGCATCGGCGGGAGCCGGCGTGGCGGGCGGGGTGGTGGCAGCCGTGTCGGCGGCCTTGGGCGCCTCGACCTTCGTCTCGGTCTTGGCCGGGGCCGGGGATTCGTTCTTGGAGCAGCCCACCGCGAGCGCGGCGAGCAGGGCAAGGATGAGGGACGCTTTCATTGTCGGTTCCTGTGTCGAAGTATTGGAGATGTTGTTGCTGCGAGGATGTTGAGCGCGCTGGCCCGCACCCATGCTGCGCCGCAGCGCAAACCGGATCCAGGCCAGCCGCGGATTCTACGCCGATTGCGTTTCGCGATCAAAGACCGAGGGTGGTGGCCGAGGCGGCGGGCTCGGACAGCTCCCAGATTTCCTCGAAGCGCTGGCCGATCGGCACCGCGTCCGGCGGGGAGTGCAGTGCAACAATCGCGCGCGGCTGCGTGACGTGGAGCTGGTGCCAGACGCTGTGGTCGTCGGCGAGCACGAACGCATCGGTCGCGTTGCGCGCCTGCGCGAGCGTGCGATGGATCTCCACCTGCATGGGGAACTGGCGCAGCAGCGAGAGCAGGCGCGGGCACTCGCGCACGAGCGACTCCGGCTCGTGCAGCGCCACCAGGAGCCGATGGGCGCGCCCGGCCACGAGGAAGGCGCGCAGCCTTTCGGAGCGCGCGGGTGCATCGAAGCCGCGCCCGGCGAGCGTCGCATCGAAGACGCGCAGCGTGGTGTCCGCGGCCGCGATCACCTCGTCGATGGCCGCGAGCGACTCCGCCGTGCCGAAAACCGCGCGATAGCTCGGATCGCGCGCCGTCTCGCGTGCGGCGCTCACGGGGCCGCCCTCGCGAGATGCACGAATCCTTCCATGTACCAGCCGTGTGTCACGTCCCAGAAGTCCCGGCTTGCGTCGATCGGAGGTGAAAGCGTGCGCGAATCCGCGAGCCGGCGCAACGTGGTGCGAGCGCTCGCCGGCGCACGCACTTCCTCGCCGTTGAGGAAGAACGAGTTGCCCGCGTAGAGCAGCCGCGCGCGGGGGTCGAGCGCCACGCCTTCCTTCGCCGCGCGCCGCGCGAAGACGCCGCGCGGGACGGGGCGCCGCGGCGGCGTGAAGTACACGTGCGCCTTGGGCTCCGAGAGGAAACGGCCGGTGAATTCACGCACGAGCTCCGGCGTCCAGCGGATCGCATCGAGCGTGGTGCTCACGTGTCCAGCGAGAAATGCCGGAATCTCGGCGGGATGCGCCGCGGGCGCTTCGCCCGGGTCGCGGTATTGTCCCTCGGGCTCGAGGCGATCGCGCAGGAAGTCGAGGAACGCCGCGACGAGCTCGCGGTCGGTCGGCGCCCGAAAGCCGATGGACCATGTGAGGCACTCGGACTCGGCGATGCCGTAATGCGCGATCCCCGGCGGCAAGTACAGCATGTCGCCCGCCTCGAGCACCCACTCTTCCTGCGGCTGGAAGGCCGCCAGGACCTTGAGGTCCAGCCCCGGAACGAACGCAAGGTCTTCCTGTCGTGAGATCTGCCAGCGCCGCTTGCCATGACCCTGCAGGAGGAAGACATCGTACGAATCCACATGCGGTCCCACGCTTCCGCCGGGCACCGCATAGCTCACCATCACGTCGTCGATGCGCGCGTGCGGGATGAAGTCGAAGCGCGCGAGCAGGCGCTCGGCCGCCTCGGAAAAGTGGTTCGTGTCCTGCACCAGCACCGTCCACGCGCGGCGTGGAAGTTGCTTGAAGCGGCCCGGCGCGAACGGGCCGTGCTCGAGCGTCCACGACGCACCGCGTTGGCGCACCAGGCGCGAGGACGCGTCGGGCGCGGTGGCGAGCTCGAGCACTTCCCTGGGCGAGAGCGGGTCGCGGAACGCCGGGAAGGCCCCGCGTACGAGCAGCGGCTCGCGCTGCCAGTGCCGTTTCATGAAGGCCTCGGGATCGAGGCCGGCGGGGGGATTGTGCGCCATCAAATTGGATTAGAATCGATCGAACCGTCGAGCGAACGCGGGTGCCATGCTACACGTCGGTGAACCAGCGCCATCCTTCTCGCTCCCCGATGCCAGCATGGAGATGGTGCATCTCTCCAGCTACCGGGGGAAGAAGAACGTCGTGCTCTACTTCTACCCGAAGGACGGCACGCCCGCGTGCACGATGCAGGCGATCGGCTTCAGCGATCGCGACGGCGAATTTTCGCGCACGGACACGGTCGTACTCGGCGTGTCGCCCGACGACGTGCTCTCGCACCAGGCGTTCCGCGACGAGCACGGGCTCACGATCTCGCTCCTCGCGGACACCGAGATCGAGGTGTGCAGGCTCTACGACGTGATCCGCGAGAAGGTGGTCGACGGCCACCCCAAGTCATACCTGCTGCGCTCGACCTTCGTGATCGACAAGAAGGGGCTGGTGCGTCACATCCTGCAGGACGTGAACCCGAAGGCGCACGTGAACGAAGTGCTGAAGATCGTCAGGAACCTCGATAATGTCCATGCCAATTAGCCGCGGCACGGTCGTCACCCTGCAGTACGACGTGCGCGACGCCTCGGGCAACCCGCTCGAGGAAGACGGCGCGGTGATGTCCTACCTGCACGGCGGCTATGGCGGCATCTTCCCGAAGGTGGAGCAGGCGCTCGAGGGCAAGAGCGTGGGCGACGAGGCGAGCCTCACCCTGGAGCCCGACGACGCGTTCGGCGAGTACGACGCCGACCTGATCCGCGTCGAGCCGCGCAACCGCTTCCCCGCGGAGCTGGAGGTCGGCATGCAGTTCGAGGGCGTCCCCGACGAGCAGGAAGACGAGGCGCTCGTCTACCGCGTGACGGACGTGACCCCCGAGCGCGTGGTGGTCGACGCGAACCACGAGCTCGCCGGCGAGCGCCTGTGGTTCCACTGCGCCGTGCGCGAAGTGCGGCAGGCGACCGACGAAGAGATCGAGCACGGGCACGTGCACGGCGAGGGCGCGCTGCACACGCACTGACGTCCCGCTACTTGGGCGCCACCACCGCCTCGAGCCTCGGCTCGAAGCTGAAGAAGTGTGGATCCGACGGATCCACCGTCACCTCGACCCATCCCACCATCGGGCTGCCGTAGGTCTCCAGCCGGAAAAGGTTGGGGATGACGTGCCCCGTCGCGTCCGTGAACGGCTGGTCCATGTGCAACGTGTGCGAGTCGCCGTGGATGAAGAGGAGCGGTTTCGTGCGCAGCCTCGCGGCACTCCCGGCCAGCTTCGCGAGCAGCCAGCCGTACGCGCGGCGCTTGTTGTCCCAGGGGTCGGCCTGGATCGCCACGACGAGCGCGCGCGTATCGGGTGCGAGCGAGGACTGCACGGCGGCATCCAGCCACGCCGCGTTCGCCTGGTCGCGGCACCGCGCTTCGGCGTCCGAGGCCGCATCGAAGCCCACGTTGTTGTGGCTGCCGGGAACGTTCAGCGTGACGAAGCGCACGCCCGAGCGCACCCATTGGCGATTCTCGCGATACACGGGGCACGTGCAGTGCGCATCGGCGCAGCGATCCTGCACCAGGGTCGCCACTTTCTCGCGCCCGAGCGACAGGTCGTCGCCGAAGAAGACCTCGCGCAGGCGCGCCAGGCGCTCGAGCGGGTCCGTCGAACCCATGGAGGGGCGCCGGCAATCGGTCCACTCGTTGTCGCCCGGCGTGTAGACCAGGGGATGCGCCGATGCATCGAACTCGCGCTTGCGCTCGGCGTACAGCTCGTCGCTGCACGCTCCTCCCCCCTTGATGTCCCCGACGTGGATCACGAAGGCGAGCGGGCGCGCGTCCATGTCGCGCATCATGCGCAGGTACTCGGCGTGCTCCGCCCGGTTGTACGGCGTGTCGCCCATCACCCCGAACGAGAACGCGCCGGGATCGCGCGGCACCGCGCCGCAGGCCGCCGTGAGCGCGGCCAGCACGATCGCGGCCGCGCCGCGCATCATCCGGCGATCTTCTTCAGCTCGTAGAGCGCCTCGAGCGCCTGCTTCGGCGTCATCTGGTCGCAGTCGAGCGCGTCGAGCGCTTGGCGAAGCGCATCGTGCGGCTCCTCAAGGGGCGGGGCCTGCGCGGCAAACAAGTCCGGCTGCGACGACGCGGGCCGCAGCTGCTGCTCGAGCTCCGCGAGGTGGCGGCGTGCCGCGCGCACCACCTCCTTCGGGATGCCGGCGAGGTGCGCCACGTGGATGCCGTACGAGCGGTCGGCCGGGCCCGCCTCCAGGCGGTGCAGGAACACGATGCGGTCCTTGTGCTCGACGGCGTCGAGGTGCACGTTGGCGATGTTGGGCAGCTGCGAGGCGAGCTGCGTGAGCTCGAAGTAGTGCGTGGCGAAGAGCGCGTAGCAGCGCGTGGCCTCGGCGAGCTGCCGCGCGATCGCGTAGGCGAGCGCCAGGCCGTCGAAGGTCGAGGTGCCGCGGCCGATCTCGTCGACCAGCACGAGGCTGCGCGACGTCGCGTTGTTCAGGATGGAGGCCGCTTCCGTCATCTCCACCATGAAGGTCGAGCGCCCGCCCGCGAGGTCGTCGGAGGCCCCGATGCGCGTGAAGATGCGATCGATGGGGCCGAGGCAGGCGCGCTTCGCCGGGACGAAGCTCCCGCAGTACGCGAGGAGCGCGATCTGCGCGACCTGCCGCATGTAGGTCGATTTGCCGCCCATGTTGGGGCCGGTGATGAGCAGCAGCTGGCGCGAGCGCGAGAGGCTCGTGTCGTTGGGGATGAAGTCCTCGACCTGGCTCTCGACCACGAGGTGGCGGCCTTCCTCGATGTCGATGCGATCGTCCAACGTGAATTCCGGCTTCGCGAGCGAGAGCGCGTCGGCCGCGGCGGCCAGGGCCGCGAGCGCGTCGAGCTCGGCCGCGCCGTCCGCGATCGCCTTGAGCGTCGCCAGGTGCGCGCCGAGGGTGTCGAGCAGAAGCTCGTAGAGCGCCTTCTCGCGCGCGAGCGCCCGCTCGCCGGCGGCGAGCGCCTTGTCCTCGAAGGCCTTGAGCTCCGGGGTGATGAAGCGCTCGGCGTTCTTCATCGTCTGGCGGCGCTTGTACTCGACCGGGACGCGGTCGAGGTTCGCCTGCGTGATCTCGATGTAGAAGCCGTGCACGCGGTTGTACTCGACGCGCAGGTTGGCGATGCCGGTGCGGGTGCGCTCGCGCTTCTCCATCTCGAGGAGGAAGGCGCCGCAGTCGTCCTGGATCGCGCGCAGCTCGTCGAGCTCCGGGTCGCACTTCTCCCGGATCACGCCGCCCTCGCGGATCACCGCGGCGGGCTCGTCCTTGAGCGTCGTCGCGAGGCGCTCGTGCAGCTCCGCCGTGGGCGTGAGGCTCGCGGCGAGCGCCTCGAGGCCGGGCTGCTGCGAGCGCGCGAGCTCGGCATGCAGCGCGGGCAGCTGCGCCAGCGTGTCGCGCAGCCCCGAGAGGTCGCGGGGGCGCGCGGTGCGCAGCGCCACGCGCGCGGTGATGCGCTCGACGTCGCACCAGCCTTTCAGCAGCTCCGCGACGCGCGGATGGCGCAGCCCCGAGGAAGGGTGCACCAGGGCCTCGATCGCGGCCTGGCGGCGCACGAGGAGCGAGGTGTCGCGCAACGGGTGGTGCAGCCAGTGGCGCAGCCGGCGGCTGCCCATGGCCGTGCTGGTGCGATCCAGGAGCGAGAAGAGCGTCGGCGCCTCCGCCCCGCCCAGCGTCTGCGTGATCTCCAGGTTGCGCCGCGTGGGCGCGTCCATCAGGACGAATTCGCTCTCGCGCTCGACGCGCAGCCCCGTCACGTGGGGCAGGGCCGACTGCTGCGTGTGGCGGCCGTAGGCGAGGAGGGCGCCCGCCGCGCCCAGCGCGAGCTCGCAATCGTCGCAACCGTAGCCGGAGAGATCCGCCGTGCCGAACTGGCGCGCGAGCTCGCGCTTCGCGGACAGCGGATCGAACTGCCAGGCATCGAGGCGCTTCACGGCGCCCGCCGCACGCGGCTGCGCCGGCGCGTCGTTCGCGAGGAGCAATTCCGCCGGCTGCAGGCGCTCGAGCTCGGCGTCGACACGGCTCGCCGCCACTTCCATGACGCGCAGGTCGCCGCTCGCGAGCGACATCCACGCGAGGCCGGCGCGATCGCCCGCCATGCTGACCGCGGCGAGCAGGCTCTCGCGCGAGGCGGCGAGGAGGGCCGCGTCGGTGACGGTGCCGGGCGTCACGATGCGGGTGACCTTGCGCTCCACCGGCCCCTTGGCCGCGCCGACCTCGCCCACCTGCTCGCAGATCGCCACGGATTCGCCGAGCTTCACGAGCCGGGCGAGGTAGCCCTCGACCGCGTGGAAGGGCACGCCCGCCATGCGGATGGGCTGCCCGGCGGACTGGCCGCGGGTGGTGAGCGTGATGTCGAGCAGCTTCGCGGCGCGCTCGGCGTCGCCGTGGAAGAGCTCGTAGAAGTCGCCCATCCGGTAGAAGAGCAGCATGTCCGGGTACTGGCCCTTCAGGGCCAGGTACTGCTGCATCATCGGGGTGTGCGCGGCGGAGGGCGCGGGAGCTTCGAGCTTCATGAGGCTTCATTGTAGACGGCGCACGCGGTAGATCGCAGCGCCATGGAACCGCGCTCGTCCGCGCCGAGTCCGAACGGACGTCGGTGGCACCCGGGAAAGGCCAGGATGGGGTCGGTGTGGATGGAGTTGGTCGCGTACGCGCGGGAGCGCATCGCGGTGCCGCGCGTCCCCGCGCTGGCCGTCTTCCTCGCGGCCGCCGGCTTCCTGGTGCAGCCCCCGCTCGGAGCGGCCGATGCGGCGCTGCGCGTGGGACTCCTCGTCCTCCTGGTCGTGCAATTCCGCCTCTGGGCCGACATCGCCGATCGCGACTACGAGCGGGCCCGGCATCCCGGACGCGTGCTCACCCGCCATCGCGGGCGCGCGGGCGCCTTCCTCTTCGTGCTCGCGGTCCTCACGGCGCCCATCGTGACGCTGCTCTCGGCGCTCGACGATTCGGCGCGGCGCATCGTCGCCTATGGCGTGCTGGCGCTCGCCTTCGCCGTCGTCTACGGCAGCCGTGCGAGCAGCCATGGCCGCGTCATGCGCAAGGCCTGGCTGCTGCTGCAGTATCCGGCGTTCGTGCTGCTGGCGGTGCCGCAACCCGCGACGCCGCATGCGCTGGTGGCCGCCGCCGTCGTCTACCTCCTCGCGATGCTGCGCGACTGGGCGACCTCGACCGACGCAGCCGACCTGCGCAGCGACGCGATGCGCGCGCCCGTGCCCGAGATGTTCGAGGAGGTCGGCTGCTACACGTGCGGGTCGCGCGACGCATTGCCCTTCGCCGTGGCGGAGGACGACCTCACGGGGCGCCCGGGCCGGTTCACCTACGTGGCGTGCCGCAATTGCCGGCTTGCGTTCCTGGCGCCCCGCCTCAGGCGCGACCATGCCGAGGCCTTCTACGACCTGGAATACGCACGCCGGCGCGGGCGCGCCGATTGGGGCTGGCTCACGCCGCTCTACGAAAGCCTGCGCGAGCGCCACGAGCGCGCGAAGCGCGCGTTCATCGCGCGGCACGTCGCGTCGGCGGGCGCCACGGCCGAGCTCGACGTGCGCATCGACAACGCGCCGTTGGGCGAGGTGGCGACCGACGCGCGCTTCGATGTCATCACGATGTGGGACTTCCTCCAGCGGCAGTACGACCCGCTGCGCTCGCTCACGCTCGCGCGCGACCTGCTCGCCCCCGGCGGGCGCCTGGTCATCGAGACGCCCACGCTCGACAGCCGCACCTGGCGCCTCTTCCGCGAGCGCTGGCCGGGGCTGCAGGCGCCGCGTCACACGGTGCTCTTCTCGCGCCTCACGCTCGAGATGATGCTGGAGGCCGCCGGGCTCGAGGTCGAGTCGCACCATCCCTTCGGCACGCTGCCGCCCTACCTCTACGTGTTCGCCGGCGCCGCGTTCAAGCTGCTCAAGGGCCACGTTCCCGAAGGCGCGCGCCTGGCGCCCCTCTTCCAGCTGGGCCGCGCGCTCTTCGCGCCCTTTGCGGCCGGAGCGGGGCCGGTGCCCCTCGCCACGCAAATCGTGGTGTGCCGCGTGCGCGGGAGATGAAACCGGGGACGCACCCCGATTTCACGCCGTGAAATCGGGGTGCGTCCCCGGTTCAATGCAGCTTCACGCGCGGATGCGTCTGGCGCCGGATCATGCGCGCGAGGGTGTCGAGGGCCATGCCCCAGAAGCCGTGCAGCGCCCACACGTGCATGCGGTAGAGCGAGATGTAGAAGATCTTCGCGAGCAAGCCCTCGACGCGCAGCGTGCCGCCGGTGGCGAAGCCCATCAGCGTGCCGACGGACTGGTAGTTGCCGAGCGAGACCAGGGAGCCGAAGTCCTGGTAACGGAAGGGCTTCGGGGGACGCCCGGCCATGATGCGCTCGATCGACTTCACCAGGTGCGAGGCCTCCTGGTGCGCGGCCTGCGCGCGCGGCGGCACCCTGCGGCCTTCCTTCCACGGCGCCGCGGCGCAGTCCCCGAGCGCGAAGATCGCATCGTCGAGCGGCACTTGCAACGTCGCCCGCACGACGAGCTGGTTCAACCGGTTGGTCTCGAGGCCGAGCGTCGCGAGCACCGCCGGACAGCGGATGCCCGCGGCCCAGATGGTGAAGCGCGACGGCACCTCGTGGCCGGCGGCGGTCTTCACGGCGTCGGGCGTCACCTCGACCACCTTCTCGTTCACCAGCACGTGCACGCCGAGCTTCGCGAGCACGCGGTCGGTCTCCTGCGCCAGGTATTCCGGCAGGCCCGGCAGGATGCGGGGGCCCGCCTCGATCACGCTGATGCGGATCTGCCGCTCGGGATCGAAGTGCTCGAGCCCGAAGGCCGCGAGCACGCGCGTGGTGTTGTGCATCTCGGCCGCGAGCTCGACACCGGTGGCTCCGGCGCCCACGATCGCGAGGGGCAGCACCGCGCCGTCGTTCGCGTAGTTGGCGCGGAAGCATTCGTTCACGAGGCGGCGGTGGAAGAGGTTCGCCTGCCAAGGGTTGTCGATGGTGAACGCGAAATCGCGCACGCCCGGCGTGCCGAAGTCGTTGGACTCGCTGCCGACGGCGATCACGAGCGTGTCGTAGGGCACGCGCCGCTCCGGCAGGATCTCGCGCCCCTCGTCGTCGCGCACCGCGGCGACGACGACCTCCCGCGCGGCGCGATCGAGGGCGCAAAGCGCGCCCAGCACGAAGGTGAAGCGATGCCACATCGCCTGCGCGAGGAAGTCGAGCTGGTGGTCGTGGATGTCGATGCTGCCGGCGGCGACCTCGTGCAGCAGCGGCTTCCACAGGTGCGTGCGGCTGCGATCGACGAGCGTCACGTGCGCGCGGCCGCGCCGCGCGAGCTTGTCCCCCAGCCGTGTGGCGAGCTCGAGCCCGCCGGCCCCGCCGCCCACCACGACGATGCGATGGGGGCGCGAGGCCACGTCATCCCTTCGCGTGCAAGGTCTTCAACATCGTGGCGAAGAGCTTGCCGTTGGAGGCGACGATGCGCCCGCTCTCGAGGTACTTCTCCTCGCCCGCGAGGTCGCCCACGAGCCCGCCCGCCTCGCGCACGAGGAGCGCGCCCGCGGCCATGTCCCAAGGCGAGAGCCCGAGCTCCCAAAAGCCGTCGTAGCGCCCGGAGGCGACATAGGCGAGGTCGAGCGCCGCGGCACCCGGGCGCCGCACGCCCGAGCAGGTCGTCATCATGTTCTTCAGCATCCGCAGGTAGTCGTCGATGTTCGAGACCTGCTTGAACGGGAAGCCCGTGCCGATGAGGGCGTTGTCGAGGCGGTCGGTCTTGCTCACGCGGATGCGGCGATCGTTGAGGAACGCGCCCGCGCCCTTGGTCGCCGTGAAGAGCTCGTTGCGGTGCGGGTCGAACACCACCGCCTGCTCCGCGACGCCGCGATGCAGCAGCGCGATCGACACGCAGTATTGCGGCAGCCCGTGCAGGAAATTGGTCGTGCCGTCGAGCGGGTCGATGCACCAGACGTACTCCGCGTTGGCGTCGCGCTCGCCGCTTTCCTCCGCGAGGTAGCCGTGCGCGGGATAAGCCTCGCGCAGCACGCCGATGATCGCGTCCTCGGCGGCGTGGTCGACCTCGGAGACGAAGTCGTTCTGGCCCTTGGCGCGGATGTGCAGCTTGTCGACATCGAACGAGGCGCGCGTGATGATGGCTGCGGCCTTGCGCGCGGCCTTGACGGCCGTGTTGAGCATCGGATGCATGGGGGGGCGGGAGGCGTGCGCGCTCGTGCGCGCAATCCGCCATTTTACTATGGCGCCCGCGCGCGGCTTCCCGGCGTGCGCGCGAAGTACTCCATGAAGCGCGTGAAGTCCGGCCCGATGCGCCGCAGCTCGCGCCGGTGCACCGAGGCCAGGCGGTCGAACACGCGCTGGCCGCGCGCGGTGAGGCGGATGCCCACCTTGCGGCGGTCCGCCGCCACGCTCTCGCGCCGCACCAGCCGCTGCTCCTCGAGGCGGTCGACCATGCCCACGGCGCTGTGATGGCGCACGAGCATGTGCGCGGCGAGCTGCGTGATGGTGATCGGGTCCGGGCCGCGGTGGGCGCGCACGGCGAGCAGCGCCTGGTACTGCTGCGGCGTGAGGCCCATGTCCGCCGCCGCCTTCTCGCTGAACGACAGGAATTGCCGCAGCATGTAGCGGAACGCGGCGAGCACGTCGTACTCGGCGGCACTGAGCGGCATGGTCTTCCCCAGGCAGACACGCCCATTGCACTACGCGCGCGGGGCGTTTACAACCGCGCGCGGGTTTCTACACGCCCAGGAAGCGATGCAGGACCTGGGGATTGGTGCGCATCTCGGCCGCCGGACCTTCGTGCACGATGTGCCCGTTGTTGATCAGGTACACGCGCTGCGCGAGGGCGAGGCTCGCCGCGATGTTCTGCTCCACCAGCACGATCGTCTGCCCGGCCGCGGCGAGCTCGCGGCAGGCGCGCACGAGGTCGGCCACGATGAGCGGCGCCAGTCCCTCGAACGGCTCGTCGAGCAGGACGATCTTGGGGTCCCGGATGAGCGCGCGCGCGATCGCGAGCATCTGCTGCTCGCCGCCGGAGAGGTCCGTGCCGCGGCTCGTGCGCCGCTCCTTCAGGCGCGGGAACATTTCATAGATGCGCTCGAGCGGCCAGCGCTTCTCGGCCGTGAGGCCCGCGAGGACGAGGTTCTCCTCGACGTCGAGGCTGCCGAAGACGCGCCGGTCCTCGTGCACGAGCTGCATGCCCGCGCGCGCGATGAAGTGGCTCTTGCGGCCGGCGACCTCGACGCCGTCGAGCTTGACCGAGCCCGAGCGCGGCTTCACCACGCCCATCAGGCTCTTCAGCGTCGTGCTCTTGCCGGCGCCGTTGCGGCCGAGGAGGGCCACGACCTCGTTCTTCTCGACGTGGAGGCCGACGTCGAAGAGGATGTGCGAGTCGCCGTAGTAGCTGTTGAGGGCGCTCGCCTCGAGCAGGCTCATGCGTGGGCCTCCTCGTGCATGCCGCCCAGGTAGGCCTGCTGCACCTGCGGGTTGCTCTTGATCTCGGCGGGCGTGCCCTCGGCGAGCACGCGGCCTTCCTGCAGCACCGTGATGCGCCCGGCGAGCTCGAAGAGCGCGTCCATGTCGTGGTCGATGATGATCATCGTGCGCCCGCGCGCGATCGAGCGCAGCAGCGTCACCGTCTCCACGCGCTCCTGCGGGCTCATGCCCGCGAGCGGCTCGTCGAGCAGCAGGAGGCTCGGGCTCGAGGCGAGCGCGAGGCCGACCTCGAGGCGGCGCTTCTCGCCGTAGGCGAGCTCCGCCACCGGCGTGTCGATGCGGTCGGTGAGGCGGACCAGCTCGAGCGTGCTGTCGACCTGCTGCGCGAGCCCCGCGATGCCGCCGAGGCCGCGCAGCATGTCGAGCCTGAGCTTGCCGCGCAGCGCCGCGAGCGCCGCGATGGTCACGTTCTCGCGCACGGTGAGCTTGTTGAAGAGCTGGTTCACCTGGTAGCTCTTGGTGAGGCCGAGCTGGCAGACGTCGGTCACGCTCATGCCGGTGATGTCGCGGCCGCCGAAGACGATGGTGCCGGAGGTCGGCGCCACCTCGCACGTGAGCATCTTGAAGAACGTCGTCTTGCCCGCGCCGTTGGGGCCGATGATGCCGCGCAGCTCGCCCTTCCCGACCGCGAAGTCGATGCCCGCGTTGGCGACCACGCCGCCGTAGCGCTTGGTGAGCCCGGTGGCGCGCAGGATCGGCCCGTCGACGGCGACGTTCGCGCGCGTGAAGGCCTGCTCCACGGGCCGCGCCGCCGAGGCTTCCTTCTCCTCCTCGTCGGCCTCGGCCATGCCGACGTCGGGCGCGCGCCCGTCCTCGACTGCGCGGTGGCGCAGGTGCCGGTAGAGGTCGCGCACGCCGCCGATGATGCCCTGGCGCAGGAAGCAGACGAGCAGCACGAAGACCACGCCGAGGACGAGCTTCCAGGTGGCGCCGAGCTTGAGGGTCGACTGCAGGAAGTCCTGCAGGAAGAGCCAGACGCTCGCCCCCACGAGCGGGCCGAAGAGCGTGCCGCGCCCGCCGATGGCGGTCTGCATCACGAGCTGGCCGGACGTCTCGAAGGTGAACGCGTCGGGCGGCATGAACGCCTGCAGCACGCCCAGCAGCCCGCCCGCGAACCCGGCGTAGGTCGCCGCGATCACGAAGGCCATGAGCTTGTAGCCGTGCACGTTGTGGCCGACGGCCGCGGCGCGCAGCGGATTCTCGCGGATGGCGCGGAAGATGACGCCCACCGGCGAGCGCACGATGCGCAGCCCGATCACGATGCCCACGAAGTAGCAGAAGGCGAGGAAGGGATAGAGCGACCAGCCGCTCGTGAAATTCAGGTTGACCGGGCCGAGGTGGATGCTGGGCGTGGGCACGCCCGGCAGCCCATTCTCGCCGCCGGTCCAGTGCGCGAGGGGGTTGAACTCGGTGAAGTAGAACACCTCGCCGATCGCGACCGTGATCATCGCGAAGTAGATGCCGGTGCGCCGCAGGGCGACCAGCCCGACCAGGTAGCCCACCACCGCGGCCGACACCATGCCGATCAGGAGCGCCGTGATCACGTGCGGGAAACCCGCGCGCGTGAGCAGCCACGCGGCCACCATGCCGCCGGTGCCGTAGAAGGCCGCCTGGCCGAACGACAGCAGTCCCGTGTACCCGAACAGGATGTCGAAGCCGATGCCGAAGAGTCCCCAGACCAGGATCCGGTTCACGGTGTTCGGCGCGGAGCCGAGGTACGGCAGGATGAAGGGCGCGGCGATCAGCGCGAGGGCGGTGATCGTCTCCACCAGGTAACGGCGTCCGGTCTTCATGGCTACTCGCGCCCCCGCACGCCGAGGAGGCCATGGGGCCGCACCATGAGCACCAGCGTCATCGCGGCGAAGAGCATGACGTACGAGTAGGCCGGGTCCCAGATCGAGGTGAGGCTGATGATCTCGCCGGCGACGAGCCCGCCGATCACCGCGCCCGGGAAGGAGCCCACGCCGCCGATCACCACGACCACGAACGTCTGCACCAGGATCATCTCGCCCACCTCGGGGGTGAGGGATACGACCGGCGCGTTGATGATGCCGGAGAAGCCCGCGGCCATGGCGCCGATGCCGAACACGACCATGAAGACGCGCTGCACGTTGATGCCGAGCGAGTCCACCATCACCGCGTCCTCGATGCCGGCGCGCACGATCATGCCGAGGCGCGTGCGATAGAGCACCACGAAGAGCACGAGGAGCGCCACCGCGCAGATCCCCACGACCGCGAGGCGGTAGGTGGGATAGATCATGAATCCCAGGTTGGTGATGCCCGCGAAGATCTTCGGCGCGGGCACGGTCTGCGAGTCGCTCGTGAAGAAGTAGCGCACCGCCTCGACGAACACGATGGCGAGGCCGAAGGTGACGAGGAGCTGGTCCTCGGGCGGCCGCGCGTAGAAGTGGCGGATCACGAGCCGCTCCATGATCACGCCCACGACCAGGAGCGCCAGCGTGCCGGCGATGACGGCCACCGTGAAGGAGCCCGTGGCCTTCCAGGCGAAGTAGCCGGCGTAGCCGCCCAGCATGAACATCGCGCCGTGCGCGAGGTTCAGCACGCCGAGCGTGCCGTAGATGATCGTGAGGCCCGAGCTGATGAGCGCGAGCAGCGCCCCCAGCGCGAGGCCGTTGAAGAACTGCGATCCGAACTGGGCCCAGGTGAGGGTCATGCAAAAATTCGGCGCCGGGGGCGGTGCAACTGCCCGCGGCGCCGATTCGCTGTGGTTGCGGTTCTAGCGCTTAAGTATAGTCGCCGAGCTTGCAGCCGAAGGCGTCGGGCGCCTGCATGAGCGGCGCGCCCGGCACGATCTCGAGCACGTTCCAGAAGTCTTCCTTGTTCTTCATCTCGGAAGGCTTCTTGCCCTGCACGATGACCACCGGGCGCACGAGCTGGTGGTCTTCCTTGCGGAAATACACCTCGCCCACGGTCGACTGGATCTTGCGGCCGGCCTCGAACGACTTGATCACGTCCGGGGGATAGAAGCTGCCTGCGTTCTCCACCGCCTCGGCCCACAGCGCGAAGGACATGTACGAGTTGTTCGCGCCCCACTCCGGGTTGTAGCCGTACTTCTTGCGGAAGGCGTCGACGAACATCTTGGCGAGCGGGAACTTGTCCTCGAGCGTCCACCAGAAGTCCGTCGCCGCGTACACGCCCTGGGTGAGCTCGGCGCCGACTTCGGGGGCGAGGAACGGGATCTGGTACGGGATCGCGAGCTTCATCTTGTCGAGGATCCCGAACTGCTTGGCCTGCTGCGTCGACAGCACCGCGTCGTGGCCCCAGTTCACGTTGATGAGCACCTCGGCGCCGGAGTTGGCGATGTTGAGCAGGTAGGACGAGAAGTCGGGCGCGCCCAGCGGCGAGACCTGGTTGGTGACCGTGGTCCAGCCCGCCTTGGCGAGCGCGTCCTGCATCGACTTGGTGACCGTGTGGCCGTAGGTGTAGTCCGGCGTCATGTACGCCGCTTTCTTGTTCTTGCCGTAGGCCTTCACGAGCACCGGCGCGATGGCCGCCGCCGCGGTCTGGCCATAGAAGTTCTGGCGGAAGCCGTAGCGCACGCAATCCTTGCCGGTGGTGTCGTTCGAGCCCGAGATGCCCGTCACGTAGAGCACCTTCTCGCGCTGCGCGAGCTTGTTGAGCGCCACCGCGACCGCGCTCGAGGTCGAGCCGGTCATGAGCATCGCGTGGTTCTCGGTGATGAAGCGCTGCTGCGCCTGCACCGCGTCGTTCGGCTTGGCGGCCGAATCGGCCACGCCGAGCTTGAGCTGCTTGCCGAGCACGCCCTTCTTCGTCTTCGGCGAGATCTTCCTGATGAGCGGGTTGCCCTCGTTGATGTGCTCGACGGCGAGCTGCCAGCCCTTGAGCTCGTCCTCGCCCTGGCGGGCGTAGGTGCCGGTCATCGGCGGCGTGGCGCCGATGAAGATCGTGTCGCCCTGCGCGCCGGCCGGCCACGTCCCGACGGCGGGATGGTTCGGTTCGGCGGCGAAGACCTGCTGCAGCCCTGCGGGCAGCACGAGGCCGCCGGCGACGCCGATGCTGGCGCGCATGAAATCACGGCGGCCGTTGTTACCGCCCGAATTGCGATTACCCATGACATCTCCTCCGTACACGCCGGCGGGGCCGGCTCAGTTTGTCGTGACTATATCGGGATGCGATGCAAGGGACGGCGATGCACCGCGAAGCCGTCGTGGAACGCGAGGCGGATCGTACCTGCGCCCGTGGCATGGCACAACTGCCACGGCTCCGCGAGGCCGGCCGGCGGATGGATCGCGGTGCGACAGGACGTTTCGGGCAGAATCGTCGCCATGCCCGTGAACGTCCTCGACCGCGTGTGCGTGGTGCTGTCCCGCCCGAGCCATCCCGGCAACATCGGGGCCGCCGCGCGCGCGATGAAGACCATGGGGCTTGCGCAGTTGCGGCTGGTCGCTCCCGCGCGCTTTCCGGACGCGGAGGCGACGGCGCTCGCCTCGGGCGCGGTCGACGTGCTGGAATCGGCGCGCGTGCACGGGACGCTCGAGGCGGCGCTCGGCGACGTCGTGATGTCGGTGGGCTTCACGGCGCGCCCGCGCGACTTGTCCCATCGGGCGCGCTCGCTGCGGGAGGTGGTGCCGTCGGTGCTGGAGGCGACGGCCCGGGGCCGCGTCGCCCTCGTGTTCGGCAGCGAGACCTTCGGGCTCAGCAACGACGAGCTCGCGCGCTGCGGCGCGCTCGCGCACATCCCGGCGAGTCCGGCGTACTCGTCGCTCAACCTCGCCGCGGCCGTGCAGGTCGCGTGCTACGAGGTGTCGGTGGCGTCGGCTTCCTTTTCGGTTCCCGCCGAGCCCGCGCGCCATCCCGCCACCGGCGAGGAGATCGAGGCGCTCTTCGCGCATTGGGAGCGCGCGATGGTGGCGAGCGGCTTCCTCGACCCCGCGCAGCCGAAGCGGCTGATGGAGCGCATGCGCCGGCTCTTCGCTCGCGCCGGTCTCGAGCGCGCGGAGGTGCAGTTCCTGCGGGGCATGCTGGCGTCGTTCGAAAGACCGAAACCGCGGACGAAACCCGGGACGAAACCCGGGACGCAGTCGGATCTCGCGGAATGAAATCCGGGACGCAGTCGGAATTCATCGGCGAGCGTCGTGACCCTTCTGCGCGAGTCTGTCGGCGTTTTTTGGATTCGCGACACCCAACACGAGCGGCGCATCGCATGAGCGGCGCGAGTGGGTCTCTGCTTCGGAATTCCGACTGCGTCCCGGATTTCATTCCGCGAGATCCGACTGCGTCCCGGGTTTCAGTCCGCATTACTCCGCGGGCGCCGGCACGCGGCGGGGCAGCGAAAGCGCGAGCGCCAGCAGCGCCATGGCCGCGATGATCGCCGCTCCCGTCGCGAACACGTAGCGCACGCCGACCGATTCGACGATGGCGCCGCCGGTCGCGATGCCCGCGCCGATGCCGCTCACGATGAAGGTGGACGACCAGGTGAACGCCTCGGTCGCGTAGCGGGAAGGGGCGAGGCGCGAGACCAGCACCGACTGCGCGGCGATGGAAGGCGCGATGAGGCCGCCCGCCACGAAGGCGACGGCGGCGAAGAGCGGGATCGGCGTGACCACCGCGTGCAGGAAGAGCGGAATCACCATGAGCGCCATGGCGGCGGCGAACTGGCGCTCGACGCGCGCGCGGAAGTGCAGCCCGCCGTAGAGCGAGCCGCCGATGGCGCTGCCGAGCGAGTTGATGGCGAGAAGCGCGCCCGCGGCGGCCGGGACGCCGAGGGCCGTGGTGTAGGCCGGATACCCCACCTCGAGGAAGCCGAGCGCCATCGCGAGCCCGAACGTCGTCGCATAAAGCACCCACAGCCGCGGCTCGGTGAGCGGCCCCAGCAGATGGCGCTCGACTCCGGTCTCGAGGCGGAAGTAGCGCAGCGCCGGCGAGGACATGAAGACCGCGACCGCGACCACCACGGCGGCGATCGCCGTCGCGAACGCCGCCGTCGGGCTCGCGAAGGCGAGCAGCGAGCCGATGAGCGCGGGGCCCACCGTGAAGTTGAGCTCGATCGTCACGGCATCGAGCGCGAAGGCGGTGCGCCGGTCTTCCTCCCGCTCGAACATGTGGCGCCAGAGCGTGCGCGTGAGCGTGGTGATCGGCGAGGCGAAGACGCCGGCCACCACGGAGAAGCAGGCGAGCAGCACGAACGGCGCATGCATGCGCACGGCGAGCAGGATCGCCAGCAGGGCGAGCGGCTGCACGACGCTCGTCACCGCGAGCACCTTGCGCGGGCCCACGCGGTCGATCAGGCGCCCCTGGACCGGCGCCGCCGCCGCCATGGAGACGAAGTTGATGCCCGCCACCGTTCCGGCGAGCGCGAAGTTGCCCAGGCCCTCGCGCAGGAACATGAGCATCGCGAAGCCGACCATGCCGACCGGCATGCGCGCCACGAGCGCGGTCGCGAGCAGCCGGCCCACGTCGGGCCGTCGCACGAACTCGACGTATTTGCGGACGATCTGCTTCACGGGAATAGTTGATTATTTTACTCGGGAATGCGAGACTGCGTGCATGTTCTCCCGCATCCGCGAAGACATCCAGTGCGTGTTCGAGCGCGATCCCGCGGCCCGTTCGGTGTGGGAGGTGCTCACGTGCTATCCGGGCTTCCATGCCTTGCAGATGCACCGCATGTGGCACGTGTTCTGGACCGCGGGGTTTCGCTGGGTCGCGCGCTTCGGCTCGCACCTCACGCGCTGGATGACGGGGATCGAGATCCATCCCGGCGCCGCCATCGGCCGGCGCGTCTTCATCGACCACGGCATGGGTGTCGTGATCGGCGAGACCGCGGAGATCGGCGACGACTGCACGCTGTACCACGGTGTCACGCTCGGCGGCGTTTCCTGGAACAAGGGCAAGCGCCACCCGACCCTCGGCAAGGGTGTCGTGGTGGGCGCGGGCGCCAAGATCCTCGGCCCCTTCGTCGTGGGCGACGGCGCGAAGGTCGGCTCCAATTCCGTCGTCGTGAAGGCGGTGCCACCCGGCACCACGGTGGTGGGCATCCCGGCGCGCACGGTGGAGCCGGGTGCCGCGACCGCCGAAGGCCGGCGCATGGCGTTCGATGCCTACGCCGTGAGCGCGGATCTCGACGATCCCATCAACAAGGTCCTGGTCGCCCTCGGCAGCCGCACCGAGGACATCGACGAGCGCCTGCTGCTGATCCTGCGCCGCCTGGAGCAGCTCGAGCAGGAGAGCCAGCCGGAGCCGCGCCGCAAGGCGGGCTGAACCCGCTCCCGATTAGTTGATCAAATTAGTCGGGTTTTCTGCTATACTTGAGTCAATCACTCGGGATTAGCCCATGAAGCTCACGACCAAGGGCCGCTTCGCGGTCACCGCCATGCTGGACCTGGCGCTCCACGGCGCCGAGGGGCCCGTGCCGCTCGCCGGCATCAGCGAGCGGCAGAAGATTTCGCTCTCGTACCTCGAGCAGCTGTTCGGCAAGCTGCGCCGCCGCGAGCTGGTCGAGAGCGTGCGCGGCCCCGGGGGCGGCTACAATCTCGCCCGCGAAGCCGCGAAGATCACCGTGGCGGACATCATCCGCGCCGTCGACGAGCCGATCGACTCGACGCAGTGCGGCGGGCGCGAGAACTGCCACGACCATCACCGCTGCATGACCCACGAGCTGTGGGCGGAGCTGAACAGCACGGTCGCGGGATTCCTCGCGGGCGTGAAGCTGTCCGACCTCGTGGAGAAGCAGCGCACCAAGCGCATTTCCGTGGTTCGCGGGAAGTCGCGCGAATCCCAAACCGTATCGGCCTGACCATGACGATCGACCACGACATCAAGCCCGTCCAGACGGCGACCGCGGGGCGCGAAGCGCCGTCGGCGCGCAAGCCCATCTACCTCGACTACTCCGCGACCACTCCGGTGGACCCGCGCGTGGTCGAGAAGATGATCCCGTGGCTCACGCACCAGTTCGGCAATCCCGCCTCCCGTTCGCACGCGTACGGCTGGGAAGCGGAGGAAGCGGTCGAGAACGCGCGCTCCGAGGTCGCGAAGCTCGTGAACTGCGACCCGAAGGAGATCGTGTGGACGTCGGGCGCCACCGAATCGGACAACCTCGCGATCAAGGGTGCCGCGCACTTCTACAAGACGAAGGGCAAGCACCTCATCACCATGAAGACCGAGCACAAGGCCGTGCTCGATCCCATGCGCGAGCTCGAGCGCGAGGGCTTCGAGGTGACCTATCTCGATCCGCGGCCCGACGGCCTGGTCGACCTCGAGAAGTTCAAGGCGGCGCTGCGGCCGGACACGATCGTCGTGTCGATCATGCTCGTGAACAACGAGATCGGCGTGATCCAGCCCGTCGAGCAGATCGGCGAGATCACGCGCGCCAAGGGCATCATCTTCCACGTGGACGCCGCCCAGGCCACGGGCAAGGTCGCGATCGACCTGCAGAAGCTGAAGGTCGACCTCATGAGCTTCAGCGCGCACAAGACGTACGGCCCGAAGGGCATCGGCGCGCTCTACGTGCGGCGCAAGCCGCGCGTGCGCCTGGAAGCGCAGATGCATGGCGGCGGCCACGAGAAGGGCCTGCGCTCGGGCACGCTCCCCACGCACCAGATCGTCGGCATGGGAGAGGCCTTCCGCCTCGCGCGCCTCGAGATGGCGACCGAGAACGAGCGCATCCGCATGCTGCGCGACAAGCTGCTCGCCGGCATCCACGACCTCGAGGAGGTCTACGTGAACGGCGACCTCGAGCATCGCGTGCCGCACAACCTCAACGTGAGCTTCAACTTCGTCGAGGGCGAATCGCTCATCATGGCGATGAAGGAGCTCGCGGT
>Ga0157369_10000280_pt1 | contig 68583 bp, 58 predicted proteins | sample C25metaG_FD_113461 | JGI IMG/M metagenome (GOLD analysis project Ga0157369, IMG submission 113461) | Corn rhizosphere microbial communities from Kellogg Biological Station, Michigan, USA - C2-5 metaG | ecosystem: Host-associated > Plants > Roots > Rhizosphere > Soil | place: USA: Michigan... | reverse complement strand
GCCGTGCCGTACCTGCGCACAGTCGGCCATCTGGTGTTCTCGTACTTCTGGGCGCGCATGGCGCGCATCGCGCTCGACAAGCAAGCATCGGGCGATCCGTTCTACCAATCCAAGCTCGCCACGGCGCGTTTCTATTTCGCGAAGCTCTTGCCCGAGACGGCCAAGACGATCCGCGAGGCACGCGCGGGCTCGAAAACGCTGATGGAAGTGGACGTGGCGCTGTTTTAAAAAATTCCGAGGAGAGAGATGTGAGCAATCTGATCATTCGCAAGGTGGCCGTGCTCGGCGCCGGCGTGATGGGCGCGCAGATCGCCGCGCACCTGATCAACGCCAAGGTGCCGGTGCTGCTGTTCGATCTTCCGGCCAAGGAAGGCCCGAAGAACGCGATCGCCCTGAAAGCGATCGAGAATCTGAAGAAGCTGTCGCCGGCGCCGTTCGGCGTGAAGGACGACGCCCGCTTTATCGAGCCCGCGAATTACGAAGACGACATCGCCAAGCTGGCCGAATGCGATCTCGTCATCGAAGCGATCGCCGAACGCATGGATTGGAAGCACGATCTGTACAAGAAGGTCGCGCCGCATCTCGCACCGCATGCGATCTTCGCGACGAACACCTCGGGCTTGTCGATTACTCAGTTGTCCGAAGGATTTTCCGACGAGTTGAAGGCGCGCTTTTGCGGCGTGCATTTCTTCAACCCGCCGCGCTACATGCATCTCGTCGAATTGATCCCGACCGCGCAGACGCAGCCGAGCATCATCGACGATCTCGAATCGTTCTTGACGAGCGTGGTCGGCAAGGGCGTCGTGCGGGCCAAGGACACGCCGAACTTCATCGCCAATCGCGTCGGCGTGTTTTCGATTTTGGCTGTGGTCGCCGAAGCCGCCAAGTTCGGGCTGCGCTTCGATGAAGTCGACGATTTGACGGGCTCTCGTTTGGGCCGCGCCAAGTCGGCGACGTTCCGCACGGCCGATGTCGTCGGGCTCGATACGATGGCGCATGTCATCAAGACGATGCAAGACAACCTGCCGGACGATCCGTTTCACGCTGTCTACGAGACGCCGGCTGTGCTGGCGGCACTCGTTTCCAAAGGCGCGCTCGGTCAAAAGTCGGGCGCCGGCTTCTACAAAAAAGAAGGCAAGGCGATCAAGGTACTCGACGCGAAGACGGGCGAGTATGTCGAGGGCGGCGCGAAGGCCGACGAGTTGGTCGGCCGCATCCTGAAGCGTCCGCCGGCCGAGCGTCTGAAGCTGCTGCGTGAATCCGAGCATCCGCAGGCGCAATTCCTGTGGTCCATTTTCCGCGATGTATTCCATTACATCGCCGTGCATTTGGAATCGATCGCCGATAACGCGCGCGATGTCGATTTGGCGATCCGTTGGGGCTTCGGCTGGAACGAAGGCCCGTTCGAAGGCTGGCAAGCCGCAGGCTGGAAGCAAGTGGCCGAGTGGGTGCAAGAGGACATTGCCGCGGGCAAGGCGCTCGCGAATGCGCCGCTGCCCATGTGGGTGCTGGAGGGGGCGGTTGCGGAGAAGGGCGGCGTGCATACCGATGAAGGGTCGTACTCGCCCGCATCGAACAAGTTCGAGCCGCGCTCGACGCTGCCGGTTTATCGCAAGCAGGTATTCCGTGCGCCGCTCGTCGGCGAGACGGGAAGCGATCCGAAGGCTTACGGCAAGACGCTGTTCGAGACCGATTCGGTCCGTGCATGGGTCGACGATCGCGCGGGCGAGGACGATGTCGTTATCGTCTCGTTCAAGTCGAAGATGAATACGATCGGCCCCGGCGTGCTCGACGGTCTCGCGCAAGCGATCGAACTGGCCGAGCAGTCGTACAAGGGCGTCGTCGTGTGGCAACCCACGTCGCTCAAGCTCGGCACCCCCGGCGGCCCGTTCTCGGCCGGTGCGAATCTCGAGGAAGCGATGCCCGCCTTCATGATGGGCGGCGCCAAGGGCATCGAGCCGTTCGTCAAAAAATTCCAACAAGGCATGCTGCGCGTGAAATACGCGAACGTGCCGGTCGTGGCGGCGGTGTCCGGCATTGCGCTGGGCGGCGGCTGCGAACTGATGCTTCATAGCGCCAAGCGCGTCGTCCACATCGAAAGCTATGTCGGGCTCGTCGAAGTCGGCGTGGGCCTCGTGCCCGCAGGCGGCGGCCTGAAGGAAGCGGCGCTGCGCGCGGCGGACGCGGCCGCGAGCGTCGGCGCATCGAACGGCGAGTTGCTCAAATTCCTCTCGAAGTCGTTCGAGAACGCGGCCATGGCGAAGGTGTCGGGCTCGGCGCTCGAAGCGCGTGCGATGGGCTACGTGAAGCCGTCGGACACGATCGTCTTCAACGTCTTCGAATTGCTCGATACGGCGAAGAAAGAGGCGCGCGCACTGGCGGCGGCCGGCTATCGTCCGCCGCTGCCCGCCAAGCAGATTCCCGTGGCGGGCCGCTCGGCGATCTCGACGATCAAGGCGCAGCTCGTCAACATGCGCGACGGCAACTTCATCAGCGCGCATGACTTTCTGATCGCCTCGCGTATCGCGGAAGTCGTCTGCGGCGGCGATGTCGAAGCGGGCAGTCTCGTCGACGAAGAATGGTTGCTCACGTTGGAGCGCCGTGCGTTCGTCGATCTGCTCGGCACGCAAAAGACGCAAGAGCGAATCATGGGCATGCTGCAGACCGGCAAGCCGGTGCGCAACTAAATACGGCAGGAGCGACAAATGAGCAAACAATTGCAAGACGCCTACATCGTCGCCGCGAGTCGCACGCCGATCGGCAAGGCGCCGCGTGGGGCATTCAAGAACACGCGCCCCGACGAACTGCTGGTGCATGCGATCAAATCGGCCGTGGCGCAGGTGCCGGGCCTCGATACGAAGGTGATCGAAGACGCCATCGTCGGGTGTGCGATTCCCGAAGCCGAGCAGGGCCTCAATGTGGCGCGCATCGGCGCGTTGCTGGCCGGGTTGCCGCAATCGGTTGGCGGCGTGACGGTCAACCGCTTCTGTGCATCGGGTGTGACCGCGCTCGCGATGGCGGCGGACCGCATTCGTGTCGGCGAAGCCGATGCGATGATCGCGGGCGGCTGCGAATCGATGAGCATGGTGCCGATGATGGGCAACACGCCGTCGATGTCGCCGCATATCTTCGATACGAACGAGAACTTCGGCATCGCCTACGGCATGGGTTTGACGGCCGAGCGTGTGGCCGAGCGCTGGAAGGTGAGCCGCGAGGATCAAGATCGCTTCTCGCTCGAATCGCATCAGAAGGCGATCGCCGGGCAGCAAGCGGGCGAATTCAAGGATGAGATTGCGCCGTACGCGATCGTCGAGCGCGTGCCCGATTTGGCGACGGGCGAAGTGAAGACGAAGACGCGTGAGATCGCGCTCGACGAAGGCCCGCGTCCCGAGACGTCGCTCGAAGGCCTGGCCAAGCTGCGCGCCGTGTTCGCGAACAAGGGCTCGGTGACGGCCGGCAATAGCTCGCAAACGTCGGACGGCGCGGGCGCATTGATCGTCGTCTCCGAGAAGATATTGAAGCAGTTCGATTTGACGCCGCTCGCGCGGTTTGTCAGCTTCGCCGTGCGTGGCGTGCCGCCTGAAGTGATGGGCATTGGTCCTAAGGAAGCGATTCCGGCCGCGTTGAAGGCGGCGGGTTTGAAGCAAGACGATCTCGATTGGATCGAGCTGAACGAGGCGTTTGCCGCGCAATCGCTGGCTGTGATTCGCGAGTTGGGCCTCGATCCGGCGAAGGTGAACCCGCTGGGCGGTGCGATCGCGCTGGGTCACCCGCTTGGCGCGACGGGCGCGATTCGCGCCGCGACGGTCGTGCATGGCTTGCGTCGTCGCAACTTGAAGTACGGCATGGTGACGATGTGCGTCGGCACGGGCATGGGGGCTGCGGGCATCATCGAGCGCTTGTAATCGGCCTGTGGTTGGCCTGTGACCCGGTCATGACGGTTCGTGTGCTTCGGAGCGATGCTCCGGGGCCGCGGACCGTTTTTCGTAGGGAGAGAGACGATGGATATTGTGGTTGAGCGCAGCAGCGATGGCGTGATGACGATCGCCCTCAATCGGCCCGAGAAGAAGAATGCGATCACCTCGGCGATGTATCAGATGATGGCCGATGCGCTGGGTGACGCGCATGAAGACGCCGCCGTGCGTGCGATCGTCATCCGCGGCGGCCAAGGGGCGTTCAGCGCCGGCAATGATCTCGAAGACTTCATGAAATCGCCGCCGACGAGCGAAGATGCGCCGGTGCTGCAGTTCCTCAAGCGTATTAGCGGGGCTCAGAAGCCGATTGTCGCATCGGTCGCGGGCGTGGCCGTGGGTATCGGCACAACGATGCTGCTCCACTGCGATCTTGTCTATGCGGCCGATTCGGCGATGTTCTCGCTGCCGTTTTCGCAGTTGGGGCTGTGCCCCGAGGCGGCGTCGAGTTTGTTGTTGCCGCGTCTTGCCGGGTATCCGCTTGCAGCCGAGAAGCTATTGCTCGGCGAAGCGTTCGACGCGCAAGAGGCGCATCGGATGGGCATCGTCAATCGGTTCCTACCGGCAGGGGAAGTCGATGCGTTCGCCTATGCGCAGGCGGTAAAGCTAGCCGCGTTGCCGGCTTCGTCGCTGCGTGTGACGAAGATGCTGATGAAGCGCGCGAGCGGGCAGGAGATTGCCGAGTGCATGAAGGAGGAGGTCGTGCATTTCGGCAAGATGTTGCTCGCGCCGGAAGCGCGCGAGGCGATGATGGCGTTTTTTCAGAAGCGGAAGCCGGATTTTCGGCAGTTTGATTAGCGAGCCATATGAGCCATATGAGCCATATGAGCCGTATGAGCCGTATGGCGGCTCTGAAACTGCTAGCGCTCAGAGGGCTCGGAGCGAGATCACCACGGCTTAAATACCCTCATTCGGCTCAGGCAATCGAGCGGCCGGAGCGTCGTGGTCACATTGCTGTTCAGCGTGACTAGCGTTGTGGCGCATGCGCTCGACGAGGTCTCTTGCTGAGGATCGTACGGCGTCGCGTCGACGTAGCTGATGTATCGGGTCGCGTTGATCGTTTTGACCATCTCGGCCGTGCGGTCCGTTTTATCGACTTGAATCGCCCAGAGTTTGTCGCCGTATGTCGGTGCGCTCTTCAGTAGCTCGCCGAGTTCGGCGGGGCTGCCGACGCGGGCTGTGAAACGGATTCCAGCTGTATGCCCTTGATGACGATGAGCCCAGGCGGCGTCGTTCATCGTGCGCGACCCCAGTACCGCTTGATGATTCAAGCCTAATGCATCGATGTCGTCGACGAGGCTCGGGTTCGGATCGGTTTCCAACCGCAGCATGTAGTTGAAGTTGTGCGCGAGTGTTTTCGTCGCAAACTCTTTTAGGCGATGGACATCGAATCGAGAACCAAGCGTGCGGGCTAGCGCCTCCCATTGCGATGAATCGATGCGGTCGAGATTGATCTCGATGATGCTGCTTTCCTGCGGAAGCGACGCAACCGTGGATATCGCCGCCTCTCGTTGAAACGCGGCAAGGGTTAAGGAAGCATCCACAACGGCATAGTCGGTGGTGCTGTTTCGTTCGAATGAAACCAAGCGTTTGCCCGGCGGGATTTGATGAAGCACTCGTACGCCCTGGCCGATCCGGCTCGCACGCGACGCTTCGGTGTTCGAGATTCGAACGTGCTGAAGCGGATCGCGTGCGACGACCCAGCTTCCATCGCGTAACGATCGGATGGGAAGTTCGACGAAATGCAGGGACCGCTCCAGCATTTTTCCGTTGTCGCGCGCGACGATCGCCTCGAGCTGCGCGGGGCACGGATTTGTGCCGCGGCAGTAGCCGAATGGGACGAAATCGAAGGGCCCGTTCTCGCGTGCGATCACTCTTCCGGCTCGCGACAAGTCGTTCGGGTAGGTGGTCAGGCTGATTTTGTCGTAAATGACGGGCTCAATCTTCTCGTCACCCAAAGGCCCGGACAAGCCGCATGCGCTCAGTTGCGACAGGGCTGCCACGATGCCCAAAACGAGAATGGCGCCTATGCCATTGGCGACTGTCGATTTCATTGAGCGATTTGAACGGCTAGCTTGGATGTCAGGTGTGAAAGCGGGGAACCGAATGGCTCGGCCGGCAGCCCACAAGGCGCTCGGCGTGGCCCCGACAGCACAGCGTAGTCGATAGCGCGCGTTGAATGGGTGCGGGGAAAGCGGCGCGACCTGGACCCACTAGATAGTGGGACGTAATCGCGCCTGGCGTATCAACTTTGACGAAATGCGCACCATGGCAGCTAGATAGCGATGCATCATTGAGCATTAAGTGGTGGTGGGCCGCTCGCTGCAGCGTCGGCGTGAAATGCGTTGAGTGTGTGATCAAAGGAGGCCGCGCGATGTTGTCCCCCCTTACGCAGGCTCAAAGCGCTCGAGCGCGGCGAAATTGGAAGCTCGCGAGGGATCTGTATTTCCGCACGGAGGCAGGGGAACGCGGCGCCGATCGACAGCATGAAGCGGCCGCAGGCTCGAGCAGACGATTCGACGAACGGCAGGGGTACGGGGCGAATAGCGATCTAGCGGAGCGTCTAGTAGAGGGGGGCGCGATAAATGACGGCCCGCACCAGAGTGCTTCCCACGCAAACGTCGCCGGAGGTTCGGGAATTGGAAGTGGTACCCGATTTTCAGTCGAACGGTCGCAGATTCAGCATCGTCTAGACATATTGCAGAAAAACCTCGATAGCAACCAGCAGGTGCGAGAGGAGGAGGTGTCCAAGTTTGATGACAATGCGATGCCGGATTTGATCGCTCTCGCAAATAGAAAACGACCGGGGTTGAATGCGCATTTGGTAATCGGAGTGAATGCATTCGTGGAAAAGATGTTGAATCTTCTGGCGAAAGGCGCCCGATCGTTCAGAATCGTTGCCCGATCTCTTGATCAGATTCACTTCGTAGCATTCGACGTCGACAACGACGGTTCGCGCACGTCCATCATTGCAATCGAACCGGTGTGGATTACCGCAGCTGGCGCAAACTCTCTCGCGCCGATGTGTGCCATCGCGCTTAGAGCAAAACTACCTGACGCTGAGTTTTTGATTGTCAACGGTCAGATGCAACATTCAGGTGGCGAATGTGGCATGTTTAGCCTGTTTTTGGCCAAGATGATGTTCAAGGCTGCGGATGATCTGAAATTGCTCCACGAAGACACTGCTTTACCTCGTTTTTACCAGTCGCGCATGCCCGTTTCAAGTGATGTTCTTCCGCCGCGGTTTATGAAGCACACACAGCCGCGGTCGCGCGTTGAGGAATATCTATCGAAAAATGAGAATCGAGCGGGTGACGTGGTGAACAAGCGCGATGAGGCATTGCAGCCGCGCTTCATGCGGCATTGGGGGGAATGGAATACATACGAGGCGGGGCCGAGACGGTTCAGCAGGTCCATCGAAGTCAAGCGGGTACGGGAATACCAGGCGTTGCTGGACGCGATGGATGAAGAGAACCACGGGCAACCATGAAGCTTGCGCGATGGCGTGCCTGCAACCCATCCGCTCGATTACCGAATAGCCTTCAATCGCTGAATGCGATCACGACGCTATGCATCGCCATACTCGACATACCCCGCCTCCCGACAAAAGCTGACGAGCCGAACCCCGGCCTGCCGCGCAATCGCAATCGCGAGCGATGACGGCGCGGAAATCGTCGCTACCATCGGTATGTTCACGCGCGCCGCCTTGCGCACGAGTTCATAGCTCGCCCGGCTCGATAGGAACACGAAGCCATCGGTCGTATCGACCCGGTCGAGCACGAGCCGGCCGATGAGCTTGTCGAGCGCGTTATGCCTGCCCACATCTTCGAATGCATGCGAGATCGCGCCGTTGGCATCGCACCAGGCGGCCGCATGCAATCCGCCGGTCATCCGCGTGAGCGCTTGATGCGCGGGCAGCTCACTCGCCGCTCGCTCGATCGCATTGGGCGCAAGCCGCGCCAAAAACCCCGTATCCGGCACCCGCTCCGGCGACAAATCGAGCAAATCGATGCTTTCGATCCCGCACACGCCGCAGCCCGTTCGGCCCGCCAGTGCGCGCCGGTGCGCTTTCAGCGCGACGAACGCCTGCTGCACGATCGTCAATTCGACCTGGGCATAGGGCAACGCCGCCCCCTCCCGATGGAAAGTCACCTCGATATCGCGAATGTCGCTGCCGCGCTCGACGATCCCCTCCGAAATCGCAAAACCCACCGCAAACGCTTCGAGCTCACGCGGCGTACACATCATCACGGCGTGCGAAATCCCGTTGAAAACGAGCGCCACCGGCCACTCTTGGCCCACGTGATCGAGCGTCGTCTCGACCATGCCGTCACGATGCCGGCGTACTTTTTGCTCGATGACGCCGCGCTCTTCGGCGTTCTCCAACGGGTCGTCCAAGGTCGTTCCTCGTGCAAGTCGATCACGCGCGCCGGCCGGCGCTTTATGCATAAGGTTCTAAAATACCCGAAGCGGGCGCCGCGTGCCCGCACGACTCGGCTGCCAAGCGCGCAAAGGACATCGTCATGGGATTGCATGAAACGCCGCTGCTGTTCGATTTCGAACTCGTCTCGTCGGAAGATCTCACCTACATGCCGATGGCGGTCCGCTTCAATCTCGATCGCTTCGGCCTTCGAATCTCGCTCGCCCAATGGCAGTTGCTGCCGCATCCGGACCGGGTGCTGCTCGCGCGCTTTCCGGTGGACGAAGACGCGGCGATCGAGCCCAACTTCGATCACGCGCTGTTCGAGATGATGCGCACGCACGCCAACGTCGAGCCGGACTGGTTCACGCCCGAGGCGGAGCCTGCATGGCGCAACGCCGACGCCGTGCCGCCGGCGCTCGCCGAGCACAGCCGGCTCGCCGGCGCACCCTCGCCCAGCCTCGATCGATGGCGCCAACTCGATCCGTTCAAGCGCTATGTCCTGACGAAATTGACGCGCAAGAGCGAGCCGAGCCACGATTTTCTGCCTGCCATGCGCGAGTTCGGCCTCACCGATTGAGGCGCCGGCCGCGAACGCCAAAGCTTTTTGTAAGCTTTCACCGCCCGGTGCGACGGCCGGCCCCCCAGCCCTACCATTTTTCTCGGCGGCGACCCTCAATTTGCCGTCATTTCTGCCGTTATTCAGAAGTTGGCGCGCAAAGGTTCGCACAGGTCACGTATGAAGGGCCGAGCGAATCCCTGGATGTTGGAGACTAGCAAGCCGCGCCGCCCCTTCCTGAGCGCCTCGAGCCGGGATCGTTATTCGACCCGGGGTGCTTGATACGACCGACGTTCGGAATCCATGAGTTCCTTCTTCTCGAAACGGCTGCTGATCAATGTCGCCGTCGCGGCGGCCGCCATCGGCGCAAACGCGTTTGTCGCCTACGGCCAGATTCGCAGCGAGCATGCGACCGACATGCGCACGATGCGCTCCATGGGCGTCAAGCGCGACCTCGACGATTACCGGGCGACGCTCGGCTCGGGGCTGGCGGCGCTGGGCCGTTTCGAACAATCGGCTATGCCCTTGACCGAGGGCTTCGAGCGCACCCGCGAGGCGGCGCTCGCGGATGAAAAAGCCCGGTTGCGTGCGGCGCTGGCCGACGATCCGGCGATGCGCGGCGATCTCGAAGCCTTGTTCTCGCTGGCCGACGGCGTCGAGAAGGATACGCGCACGGCGCTCGAGCGGGCCGGGCGGCAAAGCGCCGATGCGGACCAGGAGCCGAGCGACGCCGGTGAGGCGCGCGCCTGGGTCGCGCCAGCCTACATGCAGGTGGGCGCGGCGCTCGATGTCGTCGATTCGGCGCTCGCCAAGCTGCGCGAGCGCGAGGACGAGGCGCTCGAAACCTCGCTGGCGGCCTCCGCGCACTCGACGCGGCTCGCCACGTTGCTGCTGATCGTGACGATGGTGGCCGGGTGCGGCATGCTCATCTACACGTTCGGCGTGCGGGAAAGCGCCGCGCGCACCAAGATTCGCGTCGCGCGCGCCATGCGCCGCAGCGACGAGCGTTTTCGCGAGCTGTTCGACGCGCACCCGGTGCCGATGTGGATCTACGATCGCGAGACGCTGGGTTTTCTCGCGGTCAACGCCGCGGCGGTCGAGCAATACGGCTACAGCGAAAGCGAATTCCTCGGTATGACGATCCGCGATTTGTCGACGCTCGACGAAATCGCGCGGCTCGAATCGCATCTCGTGCGGGGAGACACCGTGCCGAGGCGCGGACGGGTGTCGGCGGGCGTGTGGCGGCAGCGGCGCCGTGACGGCAAACAGCTCAGCGCCGACATCACGACGCATGCGTTGACCTTCATGGGCCGCCCGGCGATGTTCGTGCTGGCCGACGACGTGACTGAGCAAATCAAAGCCGAAGCCGAGGCGCAGCGCTCGAACCAGATGCTCGAGACCGTCATCGACAACATCCCGCAGCGCATCTTCTGGAAGGATCGCGATTCGCGCTATCTCGGCTGCAACATGGCCTTCGCGCGCGATGCGGGGCTGGCGTACACCGAGCAGGTGATCGGCAAGACCGACGAGGACATGCCATGGGGCGCGTTGGCCGATGCGTTGCGCCGCGCCGATCAAGAAGTCATCGCTACCGGCGTGCCGAAGATGAATCACGAATTCGACGTGATGATCGACGGCGTACATCGCGCCGGCATCACGAGCAAGATTCCGCTGACGAACGGCGATGGCACGGTGATCGGCGTCCTCGGTTCGTACACCGACGTGACCGACCGCAAGCGCTCCGACTTGGCGTTGCGTCTGCAAAGCCGCGCGCTCGACGCCAGCGTCAATGCGATCTTGATCACCGCCGCGGCTGAAAGCGGCCATGTGATCGAATACGCGAATCCGGCGTTCAAGCGGATCACGGGCTACGATCCCGCCGAAGTGGTGGGCCAGGACTGCCGCTTCCTGCAGCGCGACGATCGCGATCAGGAGGGGCTCGTCGCCATCCGTGAAGGCTTGGCCGCGAATAAAGAGGTGAGCGCAGTGCTGCGCAATTACCGCAAAGACGGTGCGCTGTTCTGGAATCAGCTCTTCATCGCGCCCGTGCCCGATCCCGACGGCAACACGACGCATCACATCGGCGTGATCAACGATGTCACCGATCTGATCCGCTATCAGGAACAGCTCGAGTATCAGGCGAACTACGATAGCCTGAGCCGGCTGCCGAATCGCAATTTGCTGCGCGAGCGGCTCGATCATGCGATCGCTCGCGGCAAACCGCTCGCGGTCGTCTTCATCGATCTCGACGGCTTCAAGAACGTCAACGACAGCCTCGGCCATAGCGTCGGCGATCGTTTGCTCGGTGTGGTCGCGGAGCGGCTGGCTCGCAGCGCGCGGCCGAGCGATACGGTGGCGCGACACGGGGGCGACGAATTCGTGATCGTGTTGACTGACGCCGTCGACGAACAGACGCTGATCGGCTGGATGGAGCGCGTGCGGGCGACGATCTCCGAGCCCGTCTGGCTCGACGGCACCGAGCTTTATGTCGGCTGCAGCATGGGCGCGAGCTTGTTTCCGCAAGACGGCGAGGATGTCGAGACGCTGCTCAAAAAGGCCGACCTCGCGATGTACCGCGCCAAGGACATGGGCCGTAATACGTTCCAGTTCTATCAGCCGGAGATGAACACGAGCGTCGGCGCGCGGCTCAATTTGGAGCGCCGGCTGCGGCGTGCGCTGCGCGACGGCGAGTTCTTGCTGCACTATCAGCCGCAGGTGGATATCGAAAGCGGCAACATCGTCGGCATGGAAGCGCTCGTGCGCTGGCACGATCCCGAAGTGGGGCTTGTGCCGCCCTCGGCATTCATTCCTGTCGCCGAGGAAAGCGGGCTTATCGGCCCGCTCTCGGAGTGGGTGCTGCGCGAAGCATGCCGGCAAAACAAGGCATGGCAGGACGAAGGGCTACCGCCGGCGCGCGTCTCGGTGAACCTATCGCCGCGGCAGTTTCAGCAGCGCGATATCGCCAAACTCGTGATGTCGATCCTCGAGGAAACCGGGCTTGAGCCGCGGTATTTGGAACTCGAACTCACCGAGAGCACGATCATGCGCAACGCCGAAGAAGCCGTGACGATGCTAAACGAACTGCATGCGCTCGGCATCGGCCTTGCGATCGACGATTTCGGCACCGGCTATTCGAGCTTGAGCTATCTGAAACGCTTCCCCGTCGATCGTCTGAAGATTGATCGCTCGTTCGTTTCCGACATTGGCGCATCGAGCGACGACGAGACGATCACGTCGGCGATCATCGCACTCGCGCATTCGCTGCAGTTGCAGGTGATCGCCGAGGGCGTCGAGACGGCCGCGCAACTCGATTTCCTGAAAGAGCGCGCCTGCAACGAAATGCAGGGCTACTTTTTCGCCCGGCCGATGCCGCACGACGCGATTCCCGCGTTGCTGCAGCGGGCGCGAGCGCGGGACAAGAGCGACACGGGAGCCGTGCCGGCATAAACCGGCAAGCGCCCGAACGTTACTTCAACTCGGGCAGCTTGCGCGGGCGGCGATCTTTATCGGTCGCCACATAGGTCAGCGTGGCTTCGGTCACTTTGACGAGCTCTTCGGTCAGGCTCATCCGTTGCGCGAAGACTTCCACCGAGACGGTGATGGAAGTCGTGCCCGTCTTGACGATGTCGGCGTAAAAGCTGAGCAAGTCGCCGACGAACACCGGCTGCTTAAAGATGAAGGAATTGACCGCGACGGTCGCGACGCGCCCGTTGGCGCGCCGGCTGGCGGGGATCGAACCCGCGATATCGACTTGGGCCATGATCCAGCCGCCGAAAACGTCGCCGTGTACGTTGGCGTCGGAAGGCTGAGGCACGACGCGCAGGGCGCAGGTTTTTTGCGGTAGCAGTGGTGTGGACATAGTAGGGGTGTTGACCTGTTCTGCGACAATGAGCGGAGCCTGCCACAATGCCGATTGGCTGAGCATCGAAATTGTACGGGCAAAACGCCGGGCGAGCGCGCAAGCGGCATGACCTGGCGGCGCAAGCGTCGCGCCCGCGCCCGCTAGAACGTTGCTCGATTCGCCGCTCAAGCGGCTTCGCACCGATTCCGAACCATGCGTCGCTATAGCGCTTCCTCCGAACCCGCGCCCCCATCGGCCGCCGGCAGCCCGCGCCGGGACTGGCAGACGATCCGGTCGCTGCTGCCTTACCTCGCCGCCTACAAGTGGCGGGTCGCGTTCGCGCTGTCGTGTCTCATCGGAGCGAAGGTCGCGAACCTCGGCGTGCCGATCGTCATGAAGCGCATCGTCGATGGGCTGGTGTCGATGCGCCAATTGACCGCGCTCGGGCGCGCGCAGCATGAACCGGCGATCGTCCTGGCGGGCGGCATTGGGCTGCTTGTGGTGGCCTATGCGCTGGTGCGGCTCTCCACGTCGCTATTTACCGAGCTGCGCGAGATTCTCTTTTCCAAAGTGACGGAAAGCGCGGTGCGCGAGCTGGCGCTCAAGGTGTTCCGCCATTTGCATTCGCTCTCGTTGCGCTTTCATTTGGAGCGCCAAACGGGCGGCATGTCGCGCGACATCGAGCGGGGCACGCGCGGCATCTCGCAACTGATTTCGTACTCGCTGTACAGCATCTTGCCGACGCTGGTCGAAGTGGGCCTCGTGCTCGGTTTCTTTATCGTGAAGTACGAGGCCTACTACGCGATCGTCGCCTTCGTTGCGCTTGTCGTTTATATCGTCTTCACCGTCAAAGTGACGGAATGGCGCACGCATTTTCGTCGCACGATGAACGAGCTCGATTCGCGCGCCAACTCGCGCGCGATCGATTCGCTGCTGAACTACGAGACGGTTAAATACTTCGGCAACGAAGAGTGGGAAGCACGACGCTACGACGAAAATCTGAAGCGCTTCCGAGCTGCGGCGATCAAATCGCAAAATTCGTTGTCGGTGCTCAATTTCGGGCAGCAAACGATCATCGGCACGGCGCTCGTCTTCATCCTGTGGCGGGCGACGCAAGGCGTCATGGCGGGGCGGCTCACGCTCGGCGATCTCGTGCTGATCAACACGTTCATGCTGCAGCTTTATATCCCGCTCAATTTCCTGGGCGTCGTCTATCGCGAGCTCAAGCAAAGCTTGACCGACATGGATCGCATGTTCGCGCTGCTGGGCGCCGCCCGCGAAGTGCCCGACGCGCCTGGCGCGCAGCCCTTGGCCGTGAGTGGCGGGGAAGTGCGTTTCGAGCATGTGCGCTTCGGCTATGAGCGCTCGCGCGTCATTTTGGACGACGTGTCGTTCTCGATCGCGGCTGGGACGACCACGGCCGTGGTGGGCCCGAGCGGTTCGGGCAAATCGACGCTCGCGCGGCTGCTGTTCCGCTTCTACGATCTCGATCGCACGCAAGGCGGTGCGATCACGATCGATGGGCAGGATGTTCGCGAGGTGACGCAAGCATCGCTGCGCGCCGCAATCGGCATCGTGCCGCAGGATACGGTGCTGTTCAACGATACGATCTACTACAACATCGCGTATGGGCGCCCCACGGCCACGAGCGAAGAAGTCGTCGCGGCGGCGCGCGCGGCCCATATTCACGATTTCATCGAAAGCTTGCCCAAGGGCTACGAGACGAGCGTGGGCGAGCGCGGGCTGAAGCTGTCGGGCGGTGAAAAGCAGCGCGTCGCCATCGCGCGCACGCTGCTGAAGAATCCGCCGATTTTAATTTTCGACGAAGCCACGTCAGCGCTCGATTCACACTCGGAACGGGCGATCCAGCAGGAGCTCGATCAGATCGCGCGCGGGCGCACGACGCTGCTGATCGCCCATCGGCTTTCCACGGTCGTGCATGCCGAGCAAATCATCGTGATGGATCACGGGCGCATCGTGGAGCGCGGCACGCATGCGCAATTGCTCGAAGCGGGCGGCGCTTTCGCGCAAATGTGGGCGCTGCAGCAGCGCGCCGCGCATCGTGCGGCAGATCGCGCGCAGGCCGAGCCGGCGGCGCACGGTGAGGATGCTTAATGAGGCTAGGGTAGGCGCCGCCTATCGAGCTGCCGGAGCGGCATGGCGCAGGGCGGCATCGAGCTCGCGCAGCTGCTCGGGCGTCCCGACGTTTTCCCAGCGCCCTTCGTAAAGCTCGCCGCTCGCGCGGCCGCAAGCGATCGTCTCGCGATAGTAGGGCGTCAGCGCCCGCCGCTCGCCGGGGGCTAGGCTTTTGAACATGCGCGTATCGTAGAGGCCGATATTGCCGAAAGTGCAGCGCTGCTCGCCGTCGAGCGAGAGCTTGCCCGCCGCATCGAGCGCGAAATCGCCGCGCGGGTGAAACCGTGGGTTCGGCACCATGACGAGATGCATGCCCGGCTGCTCGCTCGCGGATAGCCGCGCAGCCGGCTCGCGTAGCCGCGCGTAGTCGAATTCGCAAAAGACATCCCCGCTCACGGCGGCGAAAACGGACGGCGTGCCGTTCGCTTCGATGAGCGGCAACGCCTGCGCGATGCCGCCGGCCGTCTCGAGCGCTTCGCGCTCGGCCGAATAAACCAGCCGCACGCCGTAGCGCGAGCCGTCGCCGAGCGTTTGTTCGATTTGTTCGCCGAGCCACGCATGATTGACGACGATCGTGGCGAAGCCCGCAAGCGCTAGGCGCTCGATCTGCCAGACGATCAGCGGCTTGCCGCCGACTTCGAGCAGGGGCTTGGGCCGAGTATCGGTGAGCGGACGCATCCGCTCGCCGCGGCCCGCGGCGAAAATCATGGCCGTCGTGAGTGAATGGGGCATGCCGCTTTTTTAGAAGGTATAGCCGACTTGCTGCGCGCGATCTTCGAGATCGTCGAGCAAGCGCGCGAAGGGAACGAGCGGGCGGTAGCGTTCGCCGACCTTGCGCGCATAGCCGACGAAGCGCGGCAAATCGGTCAGGTAGCGCGGTTTGCCGTCGCGGTAGTGCAAGCGGGCGAACAATCCCAAGATCTTGATATGCCGCTGCAGGCCCATCCACTCGATTTGACGATAGAACTCGCCGAAATCGGGATCGACGGGCAAGCCCGCCTTCTTCGCGCGCTCCCAGTAATAGGCGAAGCAGTCGAGCTCGAACTCCTCGTCCCAGCTGATGAAGGCGTCGCGCAGCAGCGAGGCGATGTCATAGGTGATCGGCCCGTACACCGCATCTTGAAAATCGAGCACGCCGGGGTTCGGTTCGCAGATCATGAGATTGCGCGGCATGAAATCGCGCAGCATGAACACCTGAGGCTGGGCGCGCGCGCTGGCGATCAACAGGGCGTAGGTGCGATCGAGCACGCCGCGCGTGTTGTCGTCGATCTCGCGGCCGACATGCCGCGCCAAGTACCACTCGGGCATCAGCTCCATTTCCCGGCGCAGGAAGGCTTCGTCGAACGGCGGCAAGACGCCTTCGCGCGAGGTGGACTGCCAGCGGATCAAGGCGTCGATCGCGTCGCGCATCAGCGGCTTGGCGCGCACGGGATCGTTCGGGTCGAGCTCCGAGATATAAAGGCGTGTGCCGAGATCGGTCACGAGCATAAAGCCGTGCTCGAGATCGCATTCGAGCACGCGCGGCGCATGGACGCCGGCGTCGGACAGCATCTGCGCGATCTGCGCGAACTCGCGGCATTTTTCGGGCGGCGGGGCGTCGACGGCGATGAGCGTGGCGCCGTACTCGCCTGCGCTCCCAAGGCGGAAGTAGCGGCGAAAGCTCGCGTCGCTCGAGGCAGGGGCGAGGCTCGGCAGATCCAGTCCATAGCGGTGCGCGAAGGGCTTGAGCCAGGCGGCCAGGGCGTCACGCCGGGTATCGGCGGCAGAATCGGTCATCGTGGGTGAGGGCGGTAAAACGTCTTGCCATATAATACCCGACGACTTTTTGTGTTGCGCCCCAGTTCCCGTGTCGGCTTTCGCACGGTCCCGTTCGCTGCTCGTCGCCAGCGCCTGCTCGGCTTGCCTAGCGCGCTAGCCGCGCAAGCCGCTGGTTGCGGCTGACGCAGATCACGTGCGACGGGCGCCGCGCCCGCCGCCAAGCCGATTCGCCAAACGATAGATGCCGCCAAGACAGCTCCTTTCCACGAATTTTCCCGGCGATGCGCTTCCGCGCATGAGACGGCTCGTTGCAGCGCTGATCGCCGTTCCGGGCTTGATGCCCGCGGTGTCGCACGCGCAATTGACGGGCGCGGCCGCTCAGCCGCAGCCGATCGACGTCCCCTGGGGTTTGCGGCTCGCGCCTCAGCTCGAGGAGCATCCTCTGATCCCGGGCAGCGCACCCTCCACGTTTGTGCTCGGCGATCAAACGAGCGGCACGTCGGATCAAGACGTCGCGGCCAAAGGGGCCGCCGAGCTTCGCCGCGGGACGGGCGTCGTCAAGGCCGACGCGCTGCACTACGACCAAGACACCGATATGGCCGATGCGTACGGGCAAGTGCGCATCGTCAACAACGGCGTCTTGTTCGCGGGGCCCGAAGCGCACTTGAAGGTCGAAGCGAACCAGGGCTACATGCCGCAGCCCAAGTATCACTTCAACGCGAACGGCGGCTCAGGCAGCGCCGCGCGTGTGGATCTGCTCGATAGCGAGCGCTCCGAGTTCACGAGCGCGACCTATACGGCTTGTCAGTGCGCCGATCCTTCGTGGTATGTCACCGGCACGCGCTTCGAGTTCGATACGGCCGAGGAAGAGGGCGTCGCTCACAACGGCGTCGTGTTTTTTCAAGGCGTGCCGATTTTCGCGAGCCCATGGCTATCGTTCCCGCTTACGAGCGACCGCCGCAGCGGGCTATTGCCGCCGATGTTCTCGATGGGCTCGACGAACGGCTTCGAGTTCGCCCAACCGTACTATTTCAATATCGCGCCCAATCGCGATCTGACGTTGACGCCGCGCTTCATTTCGAAGCGAGGCGTGCAAGCGCAGGCGATGTTCCGCTATTTGTCGCCGAACTACGCGGGTACGCTCACGGGCGAGTTTTTGCCTAACGATGCGCTCAAGCACGAGAATCGCTACGCGATCTACTGGCAGCATCAACAGAACCTGGGCCACGGCTTCGGCGCCTATGTCGCGTACAACAAGGTGTCGGACAGCACCTATCCCGAGGATCTTTCCTCGGTGGGCAATCAGTTCCTCATCGGCACGCAGCTGCTGTTCCAACAGGAAGCCGGGCTCACGTACGGCAACGGCCCGTGGTCCGTATTGGCGCGCGTGCAACATTGGCAGACGCTGCAAGGCTCGGCCCCGCCGTATGGGCGCGAACCGCAGTTGAACGTCAAGTACGCCAAGTACAACGTCGGCGGCTTCGACTACGGCGCCGAGGCGGATTTCTCGCGCTTCAAAATCACGACGGACGACGCTGTCGAAGGCGATCGGGCGATGTTCAACCCGTACGTGTCGTACAGCCTCATCGGCCCCGGCTATTTCGTCGTGCCGAAGGTGCAGTACCACTTCGCCTCATACGACCTCAAGCATATTACGGCGGCCAACTCCCCGGTCGGCCAGCCCAAGGCATTCACCGAGTCGATCCCGACGTTGAGCTTCGATACAGGGCTTATCTTCGACCGCTCGGTTCACCTGTTCGGCACGGATTACATCCAAACGCTCGAGCCGCGGCTTTACTACGTCTATACGCCGTACCGCAATCAAGATTTCGCGCCGCTGTTCGATACCGCCGAATCCGACTTCGGCTTGGCGGAAATCTTCACGCCGAACACGTTCGTCGGCAACGATCGCATCGCCGATGCGAACCGCCTGACGGCAGGCCTGACGACACGCTTTATCGACGCCGCCACCGGCGACGAGCGCGCCCGCTTCGTGCTCGCACAGCAGTACTACTTCACCGATCAGCGCGTCGCGCTGTTGCCCGGCACGGCCACGCCGGCCACGAGTCATTCCGACTTGATCGCCGGCGCGTCGCTCAAGCTCGGAGCCGGTTTCGCGTCCGAAACCGCGTTCCAATATAATGCGGACAACAATCAGCTCGTACGGTCCAGCATCGGTTTTGGGTTCAGTCCCGACGCGCGCAAGGTCATCAACCTGGCCTACCGCTACACGCGCGCGAACACGACGCTCAGCAATACGCCGATCAACCAAATTCTGCTGTCGGCCGAATGGCCGCTCACGAACCGGCTCTATGCCGTCGGGCGGTTCAATTACGATATGCAAGGGCACCGCCTCGTCGACGGGCTGGTCGGCTTCCAGTACGATGCCGATTGCTGGGTCCTCGGTGTCGGCGCGCAGCGCTACGCGAACGGCCTGAATACCGCGGGACAGCATACATCCGCGACCCGCATGCTCGCCCAGTTGACGCTCAAGGGCTTCTCGAACGTCGATAACGGGCTCGTGGCGGCGTTCCGCGCAGGCGTGGCGGGCTATCAGCCGCCGCCGCCGGGCGCGCCGCCGCTGGCGCGATTTAGCAACTACGAGTGAGCGGCAAGCAAACGCGTACGGGGCTTGATTTAGGCATGCGCAAAAAAGGGCCGAGACAACGCGCCCGAGACATTTGGAGCATCTGTGGCAATCGTGAATAAAGTTCGCTTCGTAACGCTGGCGGCCACCCTGGCCGCCGCCATTCTGTTACCGGCCGCGCCGGCTGCGGCGCAAGCGTTGCGAGGGCAGTCCGGTCAAACGGTCGACTCGGTCGCCGCCATCGTCAACGACGACGTCATCACCGTGCGCGAGCTCGACGAGCGCACCGCGCTCATCGAGCGCCGGCTTGCGCAGCAGCACGCGCCCGTGCCGCCGAAGGATCAGCTGCGCGCGCAGGTGCTCAACCAAATGGTGCTCGAGCGCGTCCAGCTCGAAAAGGCGAAGGAAGACGGCATCGTCGTCGACGATGCGGCCGTGCAAAAGACGCTGCAGCGCCTCGCGGCGGCCAATAACTTGTCGCTCGACGTCTACCGCGCTCGAATCGAGGCCGAAGGGGTGCCTTGGTCGGTCTTCACGCGCGATGCTCGCAACGAGCTGACGCTATCGAAGCTGCGTGAAAAAGAGGTCGACAGCAAGGTAACGGTGTCGGACGCCGAAGTCGCGAATTACATCGCGAGCCAGCGGGGGCCGGGCGCACATGCGCAGCAGGATCTGCGCATCGAGCACATCCTCGTGAAGGTACCCGCGGGCGCTGCGCAGGGCGACGTCGACGCAGCCCAAAAGAAGGCGCAAGCGATCCTTCAGCAGGCCAAGAGCGGCGCGAAGTTCGAAACGCTGGCGAAGGAAAACTCCCAGGCGGATGACGCGAAAAAGGGTGGCGATCTCGGCTTCCAAGCGCCGGGCAACCTGCCGGCGGCGTTCGTCACGGCGGCCTCGCAACTGCGCCCCGGCGAAATCAGTCCCGATGTGCTGCGCACCGACGAAGGCTTCGAAGTGATGCGGCTCGTCGATCGTCGCACGGGTGTTGGCGGTTCCGCGGCGGATGCGCCCAAGCTTGTGCAGACGCACGTTCGCCATATTCTGCTGCGCGTCGGCGACGGCGAATCCGAGGCTGCGGCGCGCCAGAAGCTGCTCGACATTCGTCAGCAAATCGAAGCGGGCGGTGATTTCTCGAAATTCGCGAGCACCTATTCGCAAGATGGCTCCGCCTCGCAAGGCGGCGATCTCGGCTGGATCAGCCCCGGTGAAACCGTGCCCGAGTTCGAGCGTGCAATGAACAACTTGAAGGACGGCGAGATCAGCGAGCCCGTGCGCAGCGAATACGGCTATCACTTGATCCAGGTCCTTGGCCGGCGCGAAGCGCAAGGTTCGGTGCAGCAGCAAATGGATTTGGCGCGTCAGGCCATCGGCCAGCGTAAGGCCGAGCAAGCGTATTCGGATTGGCTGCGCCAACTGCGCGATTCGGCCTACGTCCAGTACAAGGTCGGCGGCCCGCTCGCGCAGCAGCAATGAGCCGATAGACCATGACGAGCGCTGCCGGCGTCGCGGGTTCAAAGCCGCTTTCAAAGCCGCCCTCACAGCCGCTACATGTTGCGATCACCACGGGTGAGCCCGCCGGGGTAGGGCCTGAGTTGACCGCGGCGGCGCTGGCAGGGGCGGCGGCGCATTGGCCCGGCGTTCGGTTTTCCGTTCTCTGCGACGCGGCGCTGATCGAATCGCGGGCGCAGGCCGTCGGCGTTGACTGGCCGGCGCTTTTGAGCGCTGGATGCGTCGGCATCGCACATCGGCCGCTGGCCGCGCCAGCCCACGCGGGCCGGCTCGATGCCACGAACGGCCGCTACGTGCTGGGGCTGCTCGACGATGCGATCGACGGCGCGCTCGGCGGTTCGTTCGACGCCATCGTCACGGCGCCGCTGCAAAAAAGCACGATCAACGATGCAGGTGTGCCATTCACCGGGCATACCGAGTACTTGGCCGAGCGCACGGCCACGCCACGCGTCGTGATGATGCTGGCCGGCACGGGCGTGCGCCCGCTGCGCGTTGCGCTCGCCACGACCCATCTGCCGCTGAAGGATGTGCCGGGCGCGATCGATATCGAGGGCCTCGTCGAAACGATCGCCATTATCGATCGCGACTTGCGCCGCGATTTCGGCTTGCCGGCGCCGCGCATTCTCGTGACGGGCCTCAACCCGCACGCGGGCGAGAACGGCTACCTCGGGCGCGAAGAGATCGAAGTCATCGCTCCGGCGCTGGCCCAGGCTGCGCAGCGCGGCATCGATGCGCGCGGCCCTTATCCGGCCGATACGCTGTTCCAGCCGCGCTACCTCGACGAGGCCGATTGCGTCCTCGCCATGTTTCACGATCAGGGCTTGCCCGTGCTCAAGTACGCGACGTTCGGCGAGGGCGTCAACATCACGTTGGGGCTGCCGATCATTCGCACGTCCGTGGATCACGGCACCGCGCTCGATCTCGCCGGGACTGGGCGTGCCGATGCCGGCAGTATGATCGCGGCCATCGATACGGCAGTGGCGATGGCGCGCAATCGGCGGGGCCGCTGACGATCGCCGCCGTTCGATCCAGCTTCGCGGCGCAAGGTTAGCTGCTCGGCCTTGGCACCGCGTTTAGCGCCGGGTTTAGCGCCGGGTTTAGCGCCTTTTAGCCCCGGGATCGGCGCTGGAAACTCAGCGCTGGTGCGGCGTTTCTCGACTTATTTCGGTTTCTTCACGATTCGATGTCTACCAGTAGAGCGCATCAAGGCCATTTCGCACGCAAGCGATTCGGGCAAAACTTCCTCGTCGATCTCGGCATCATCGATTCGATCGTCTCGCTGATCGCCCCCGAGCGGGGGCAGCGGATGGTTGAAATCGGGCCGGGCCTGGGCGCACTGACCGAGCCGCTCGTCGAGCGTCTGGCCACGCCCGAGACGCCGCTGCATGCGGTCGAACTCGATCGCGATCTGATCGCGCGGCTGAAGGACAAGTTCGGCGATCGCCTTGCGCTGCATGCGGGTGACGCGCTGGCGTTCGATTTTTCGTCGCTGGTGCCGACCCGCGAGCGGCCGACGCTACGCATTGTCGGCAACCTGCCGTACAACATTTCGAGCCCGTTGCTGTTTCACCTGATGTCGTTCGCGCCGATCGTCGTCGATCAACACTTCATGCTGCAAAACGAGGTGGTGGAGCGGATGGTGGCCGAGCCCGGCACCAAAGCGTTCGGGCGGCTTTCGGTGATGCTGCAGTATCGCTATGTGATCGATAAGCAGCTCGATGTGCCGCCTGAATCGTTCCAGCCGCCGCCGAAAGTCGATTCGGCGATCGTGCGGATGATTCCCTATGCGCCGCATGAGCTCGCGGCCGTCGATATGACGGTATTCGGCGAACTCGTCACCGCGGCATTCTCCCAGCGGCGCAAGATGCTGCGCAATACGCTTTCGGCGTACCGCGACAAGGTCGACTTCGAGGCACTGGGCTTCGATCTCGCGCGGCGCGCGGAGGATGTGCCCGTCGACGAGTATGTGCGAGTGGCGCAAACGCTCGCGGCGCAGGCGGGGTAGATCGCGTAGGTGCTGCGATGGGTTTAGTTTGCGTTCGCGTGGCGGCTTAATGCTGTGCGGGCGTGCGGCCTGACGAAAGCGGCGCGACGGCCTACCCGTTCGTCGCGGCCCGCCGTGCCGGCGCATTGACGAGCACGATGCCCGCGAGCACCAGCGCGGAGGCGAATACGAAGCGTGTGCTGAACGATTCGCCGAGCAGCGCGACGCCGAAGCCCACGCCGAACAGCGGCGTCAAGAACGAGAACACGGACAGGCGTGACGCCATATAGCGTGTGAGCAACCAGAACCACGTCAGATAGCTGATGAACGCGACGGCGACGGCTTGGTAGGTGAGGCTCGCCACGGCGAGCGGCGTGACGTGGATGCGATGCTGTTCCCCGAGCATGAATGCGAGGGCAAGCAGGACGACGGCGGAAACGGCGAGCTGATAAAACAAGGTCTTGCTCGCGCTGGTATGCGAGAGCGACGTGGCGCGCACGACGACCGTCGTGGCGGCCCACGCCGCGCCGCCGAGCACGCCGAGCGCATCGCCCAGCATCCCGGCGAATGCCGAGGCGCCTGGCGCCGGCGCCCGCAGGAAACCGTCGGCGAACGCAAGGGCGATGCCGACAAACGCCACGAGTACGCCGCACCACTGCAAGCGACGCATCCGTTCGCCGGGGACAAAGGCATGCAAACCCAGCGCGGTGAAACAAGGCGCTGTGTACAGAAATACGGCCATGCGTGACGCGCTGGTCAATGTCAGACCGGCGAAGATGCAAACGAATTCGGCCGCGAACAGCACGCCGGCCAGCAGCCCTGGCCCGAAGGTGCCGTCTCGCTCAAACAGCGGCGTGCCGCGGGCGCGCGCCCAGCCCCAGACGAGGAGCGTCGCGATCGTCGAACGCAGGCCGGCTTGCAACATGGGACCGAGCGCGGGGTTCGTGGTCTTGATCGCGACTTGTTGCAAGCCCCAAGTGGCGCAGAGCAGGACCATGAGCGCAATCGCGAACGTATCCGGCGCGCGGCGGGTGGAAATCGGCGCGCCGATCGCGGACGTAGCGGAGTTCATTAGCGGGCTTGTCGATGCTAGGTGGACGCGAGCGGCCGAACCTCTGCCATGTATCGCGAGAATTTGGTTTGCGTACCATACCAAAAGCGTGAGATTTATGCGCGATCTGGCTTTAATAACCCCATCGGCGGCAGGGCAAGCGTGCGGGGCGGTTTCTTGCTAGATTTCGCATCTTCGCTGTGTTCATAACGAAATCGGAGTACACCATGCGCTTGCTACATACGATGCTGCGGGTCGGCGATCTCGACCGCTCGCTCAAGTTCTACACGGAGTTGCTCGGCATGAAGCTGCTGCGCCGCGACGATTATCCCGAAGGCCGCTTCACGCTTGCGTTCGTCGGCTACACCGATGAAAGCGAGGGAGCCGTCATCGAGCTCACGCATAACTGGGATACCAAAACGTACGATCTCGGCTCGGGGTACGGCCATATCGCACTCGAAGTCGACGATGCCTACGCCGCGTGCGAGAAGATCAAGGCGCAAGGCGGGACAGTCGTGCGAGAGGCCGGGCCGATGAAGCACGGGACGACGGTGATCGCCTTTGTCACGGACCCCGACGGCTACAAGATCGAATTCGTCCAACGGAAAACGCGTTAATCGCGCCCGTGATTGGCCGCCGCCGAGGGAGAATCGTTGTGTCGCCTTCGCGCAGGGCTGCGCTTCGACATGCAGCCCGCCGCTCCCTCAAAGCGTCGGCAACAGTTCGGGCGGGTGGTGTTTGAGCGTGTGTCGCGCTTCGCGGAATTCGGGGAAGATCGATTCCACCGTCTGCCAAAAACGGGGGCTGTGGTTCATTTCCCGCAAATGCGCGAGCTCGTGCGCGACGACGTAATCGATGATCGATAGCGGAAAGTGAATCAGCCGCCAGTTGAGCCGAATGCGCCCGTCACTGGAGCAACTGCCCCAGCGCGTGGCGGCGGAAGATAGCGCATAGCCCTTGTAAGCGACGCCAAGCTTGGGCGCGTAGTACGCGAGCCGCTCGCCGAAGATGCGCTTGGCTTCGGTCTGTAGCCAGCCTTGCACACGATCTTTGATTTGCTGCGCGTCGGCATGAACGGGTAGCGCAAGCGCGAGCGTGGCGGCCTGCGCGTCGAAGGCGAGCCCTGCGCTGGCCCGGGCCAGCGCGATGTGGACGGGTTTGCCGAGATACGGGATTTGCGCGCCGTCGCGCCATTCGATGCGAGGCAGCGCGCGCTGCTCCGCGCGCGTTTGCCACTCGGCTAGCTTCGCAAAAATCCAGCGTTCTTTGCCTGCGATCGCCGTTTCGATATCGGCGAGCGTGACCCAGCGTGGCGCCGTAATCGTCAAGCCGCCACCATCGATAGAAAACCCGATCGTGCGGCGCGAGGAACGTTTGAGCCCGTATTCGAGCGTGCGTCCGTTTAACGTCAGACGTCTGAGCTTCACGCCGTTCGGTAGCGGATCGGGGCGGGACGGGGCGGCAGGCTCGGCGGGTGCGAGCGTCGCGTCGTCAAGCGGCCCCCCGAACAGCGGCAGATCGAGCTGCCGGTTGTCGAGTGCGGATGCGGGGGCGTGCTTGGCGGGCTTGGGCATCGATTCTGGGGTGACGTCGGCGCTATCGATCGGTTCGAGTGCGGTTCGAGTGCGGTTCGAGTGCGGTTCGACGAGTCTGGTTCGATTGCGGCCGGCTAGCCGCGCTTCGCGGCGGGCGCACTGGCCGCAGCCACGCGCATGCCTGCGTCACCGGCGCCGCCCGCGTCACGATAGGCGTCCGGGTCGATGCGCCGCATTTCGGCTTCGATCCAGGCTTCGACGCGCGAGTTGAGCGCATCCGGCGTGAGCCCCGCCGATTCGATCGGTTTGCCGATCGACACCGTCACCGTGCCTGCGTATTTAAGGAAGGAATTGCGTGGCCAGACGTGGCCGGCGTTGTGCGCGATGGGCACCACGGGTGCGCCCGAATCGATCGCAAAACGGGCGCCGCCCGTCTTGTACTTCCCCTGCGAGCCGACCTTCGTGCGCGTGCCTTCCGGGAACATGATCACCCAGGCGCCTTCGCTCATGCGCTTGCGACCTTGCTTGACCACCGAGACGAACGCGTACTTGCCTTCTTTGCGATCGATGTGAACCATCTTCAGCATGCCGAGCGCCCAGCCGAAGAACGGCACATAAAGCAATTCACGCTTGAACACGTAACACAGTGGGCGCGGCATGATCGCGGGAAACGCGACCGTCTCCCAGGCCGACTGGTGCTTCGACAGCAGCACGGCTGGGCCGTCGGGCAGGTTTTCGGCGCCCTCGATACGGTAGCGAATGCCGTTCAAATACCGCACGACGAACAGCGTGCTGCGGCACCAGCCGACGGCCATCCAGTAGCGCCGCTCCGCATTCATGAACGGAAAGGCGATGAAGCAGGCCGTGGCGTAGGGCGCCGTATAGACGATGAAATAGATCAGCAGCAGCAGCGAACGGATAAAGCGGACGAATGGCATCGGTAGGTTCGATTCGATCGGTTGGCGTCGGGCCGGGTTGAACTCGCTCACTCGCCGTGGCTGGCGAGGAACGTCAGCGCGAACGCTTTCAAGTCGTCATGGACCTGAGTTCCCTCGGGCAGGCCGCCCGCCGCAAGCGTTTTCTTGCCCTTGCCCGTTAGCACGAGGTGAGTTGGAAAGCCGAGCGCCTGGCCGGCCTGCAAATCGCGCAGAGCATCGCCGACGACGGGCGTGACGGCCGGATCGATCTCGAAGCGCTCGATGATCATCTGCAGCAAGCCCGGCTTCGGCTTGCGGCACTCGCAGTGATCCTCGGCCGTGTGGGGGCAGAAGAAGACGGCGTCGATGCGGCCGCCGACCGCGGCGGCGGCGCGATTCATTTTGACGTGCATTGCATTGAGCGCGGCCATGTCAAAGAGACCGCGGCCGATGCCCGATTGATTCGACGCCACGGCGACGCGATAGCCGGCCTGGTTCAGCCGCGCGATCGCCTCGAGGCTACCCGGAATCGGCACCCATTCGTCGGGCGTCTTGATGAACGCATCGGAATCGACGTTGATGACGCCGTCGCGGTCGAGGATGATGAGCTTCTTGCCGAAAGTCATACCAATCTCTGCTGTATCGCCCGTTACGCCGCGAGCTTCGAGATGTCGGCCACGCAGTTCATCTGCGCGTGCAACTCGGCCAAGAGGGCGAGCCGGTTCTTGCGCAGGGCGGCATCCTCGGCGTTGACCATCACATCATTGAAGAACGTATCGACCGGATCGCGCAGGGCCGCGAGCGCCGACAGCGCACGCGTGTAATCGCGTTGAGCGAGCTGGGCCTGTACGGATGGCGCGACCTTGTTCAACTGCTCGCTGAGCGAGCGCTCGGCCGGCTCGACGAGCAATGCCGATTGTACGGCGATCGCGGCTGTGCCATCGGCTGCCGAGGCGCTGGCGCCGGTCGCCGCCACGCCGATCTCGCCCTCCGATTTCTTCAGGATATTGGTGATCCGTTTATTCGCGGCGGCGAGCGCGCCGGCTTCGGGCAATGTCGAGAATTCGCGCACGGCGTCGAGGCGGGCGACGATGTCGTCGAGCTTGCTCGGTTGCAGGCTCAGGACGGCTTCGATTTCGCTGGCCGCGTAGCCGCGCTCGCGCAGCATGCCGCGCAAGCGGTCCATAAAGAACGCGTGCAGCGCGTCGGTGCAATCGGCCACTTGGGGCGTGGCGGCGAAGCAGGCCGCCGCGTCATGCAGCAAAGCGACGAGATCGATCGGCAGTTGCTTTTCGATCATGATGCGCAGCACGCCGAGTGCGTGGCGGCGCAGCGCGAACGGATCTTTTTCACCGGTGGGCACGAGGCCGATACCCCAGATGCCCGTCAGCGTTTCCAGTTTATCGGCGAGCGCGACGGCCGTGCCGACGGGGCTGGGGGGCAGCGCATCGCCCGAGAAGCGCGGCTGATAGTGCTCGGTGCAAGCGAGCGCGACTTCTTCCGGCTCGCCGTCGTGGCGGGCGTAATAGGCGCCCATCGTGCCCTGCAGCTCGGGAAACTCGCCCACCATGTCCGTCAGCAAATCGGCCTTCGCGAGCCGCGCCGCGCGTGCGGCGAGCACCGGATCGGCGCCGACGAGCGGCGCGATGATGCGGGCGAGCGCTTCGAGCCGCTCCACGCGTTGCAGCTGCGAGCCGAGCTTGTTGTGATAGACGACGTTGGCGAGCAGCGGCACGCGCTCGGCGAGCGGCTTCTTCTTGTCCTGCTCGAAGAAGAACTTCGCATCGGCCAGACGCGGGCGCACGACGCGCTCGTTGCCTTCGACGATTTCGTCGGGCGTATCGGTGGCGATGTTCGAGACGATCAAAAAGCGCGAGCGCAACTTGCCGGCCTCGTCGGTCAGCGCGAAATACTTTTGGTTGGTCTGCATCGTCAGAATCAAGCATTCCTGCGGCACTTGCAGGAACTGATCGTCGAAGCGGCATTCATAGACGACCGGCCATTCCACGAGCGAATTCACTTCGTCGAGCAGGGCCTCCGGCATGACGACGCGATCGCCGTGCGCGTGGGCGTTCAATTGTTCGACGATGCTCGCGCGACGCTCGGCGAAGCTGGCGATGACGTGGCCCTTTGCGCGCAGTGTGTGCGCGTATTCGTCGGCATGCAGGATCGCGACGAGGCCGTCCGACAAGAAGCGATGGCCAAGTGTGGTATCGCCGGCGTCGACGCCGAAGGCCGTGACGGGTACGACCTGATCGCCATGCAGGACAGTGAGCCGTTGCACCGGGCGCACGAACTGAACGTTCGCGCCGTCGGGGCGCTGATAGGTCATCACCTTCGGGATCGGCAGCTTGCCGAGCGCCAATACTTCGTCCAGCGCGGCTTGCAGGCCGTCGGCAAGCGTCGCGCCGGGCGCGGCGTAGCGCAGGAAGAACGCCTCCGCTTTGCCATCGGAAGCGCGTTCGAGATCGGCGATCGAGACATCGGGAAAGCCGAGCGCCGCGAGCTTCTTCGCGAGCGGCGGCGTGGGCTGGCCGTTGGCGTCGAGCGCGACCGAGACGGGCAGCACTTTCTCGCGCACTTGCTTTTCAGGAGCGAGCCCGCGTACGTTCTTGACGAGCACGGCGAGACGGCGCGGCGTGGCGAAGCGCTCGAACGACGGCTCGCCCGCGATCAGATCGCGCGCGGCGAGACGATCGACGAGGCTTTCCGCAAAGGCGTCGGACAGCCGCGCGAGCGCCTTGGGCGGCAATTCCTCCGTCAACAGTTCGACGAGCAGGGTGGCTTGATGAGCTTGGTTCATGTTTGGGGGAATCTCGTCATTCTTTATCGATCGCGCGCTCGACCTTCAGCGGCGGCGCCCACGCCGGCATGGCGGCGTCCTGCTCGTCGGTGGTCAAACCGGGGACACCATGCACGGGATTGCCGAGCATCGGGAAGCCGAGCTTCTCGCGCGATTCGTAATAGGCTTGAGCGACGAGCCGCGACAGGGCGCGAATGCGGCCGATGTAGGCCGCCCGTTCCGTGACCGAAATCGCGCCGCGCGCATCGAGCAGATTGAACGTATGCCCCGCTTTGAGCACGAGCTCGTAGCCCGGCAGCGCGAGCTGCGTTTCGATCATGCGCTTCGCTTCCGCTTCGTAGCTGTTGAACAGCGTGAAGAGCAGATCGACGTTCGCGTGTTCGAAGTTATACGTGGACTGTTCGACTTCGTTCTGGTGATAGACATCGCCATAGCTCAAGCGACGCAGCTCGGGACCGTTCGGGCCCGCTTCTTCCCATTCCGTCCAGACGAGATCGTAGATGTTCTCGACCTTTTGCAGATACATCGCGAGCCGCTCGAGCCCGTACGTGATCTCGCCGAGCACCGGCTTGCAATCGAGCCCGCCCACTTGCTGAAAGTAGGTGAACTGCGTGACTTCCATGCCGTTGAGCCAGACTTCCCAGCCGAGTCCCCACGCGCCGAGCGTCGGGTTTTCCCAATCGTCTTCGACGAAGCGCACGTCGTTCCGCTTCAGATCGAAGCCGAGCGCTTCGAGCGAGCCGAGGTAAAGATCGAGGATATTTTCCGGCGCGGGTTTGAGCACCACTTGGTATTGGTAGTAGTGCTGTAGGCGGTTCGGGTTCTCGCCGTAGCGGCCGTCCTTGGGGCGGCGCGACGGCTGCACGTAGGCCGCGCGCCACGGCTCGGGGCCGACCGCGCGCAAGAACGTGTGGACGTGCGAAGTGCCGGCGCCGACTTCCATGTCGATCGGCTGAAGCAGCGCGCAACCCTGTTTGTCCCAATAGGATTGCAGCGTCAAGATGATTTGCTGAAACGTGAGCATGTCATGCCTTTCTAGGCAGGCGGCGCGTGCGTGCCGCTGCGATGCCGGAAAACCGGCGGAATCGGGGCTCCCGCCCGGGCAGCCGAGCTGCGGCTGCGACGATCGCCGCTGTCTGCGCGGTGAAAACACGAGATTTTACCGGATTGGACGGGGCTTGCGGCCGGGGGAGGGCGATGCGATGAAGCCTGCCGGCGTGGTCCGCGCTAACGGCGGCCCACCCTGAGCGCCAACCCCACTATCAGCAGCACCAGCGAAATCGCCAGCACCAGCTTGTTACCCAGGCTGATATAGGGCGTGCGTCCCGCCATCCCTTGTACCTTCGCTTCGATCTGGCCCGTCGTGAACACCGGCAGCCGCGCCGTCACGCGGCCTTGTGCGTCGATAATGGCCGTCGTGCCCGTATTGGTGGCCGCGAGCAACGGCCGTCCCGTTTCGAGCGTCCGCATGCGCGCCATCTGCAAGTGCTGATCGAGCGCGATCGTATCGCCGAACCAGGCGAGATTCGACGCATTGACGAGCACGCCGGCCGGCTGCGCCGATTCGCGCAGCGTCCGCGCGATCTCCTCGCCGAAGATGTCCTCGTAGCAGATGTCGACATCGATCGATTCTTGACGCACGCTGAACGCCTGTTGCACCGGCTTGCCGCGCGCGAGATCGCCAAGCGGAATGTTCATCAACTGCACGAACCAGTGAAAGCCCCACGGCACGAACTCGCCGAACGGTACGAGGTGGCGTTTGTCGTAGCGATAGAGTTGTCGCGAATTGGGGGTGATGCCGAAGAAGCTGTTCGTCACATCGGTGTAGTGGCCATCAGGCGTCACGGTGGCGCCCAATGCGCCGATCAGCAGCGATGAGCCCGTGTTATCGGCGAAGGTGCGCAGCGTTCGCGCGAATGTTTCGGGGAATTGTTGAGGCAGCAGCGGAATCGCTGTTTCGGGCGTGACGATCAAATCGGCCGCGTGGGCCGTGATCATCCGCTCGTATAAATCGACCGCGGTACGCAAGCCCGCCTCGTCGAACTTCATTTCTTGTTTGACGTTGCCCTGCAAGACTCGCACGCTCAACGGCGCGTTGCTCGGCCGGGTCCAGCTTACCCCCGTGAGCAGCATGCCCGCCGCGGCGAGGCCAACCGCCACGCAAACCGGCAGCCATACCGCCGCTTGCCCGCGCGGGCGCGCAAGCCATGCGTGGCCGCTCTGCACGATCAACGCGCTAGCGAGCGCGAGCACCCAGCCCACGGCATAGACACCGCCGATCGCCCCGAAGCCGGCGAAGGGACCGTCGACCTGCGCATAGCCGCTTGCGAGCCACGGAAAGCCCGTGAAGACGGTGCCGCGCAGCCATTCGCCGAGCGCCCAAGCGCTGGCGAAGGCGAGTGCGCCGATCCAGGTGGGCAAGAACGGGCGGCCGTCGCGGCGCTCGTTTGCCGCATGTCGGGCGCAAAGCGCCCACAGCCCCGCCGAGAAAGCGGGATACAGCGCGAGATAGAGCGAGAACAGCACGAGCGCCGCGCCAGCCAATGGCGCGGCCATTTCGCCATAGTGATGCATGCTGACGTAGAGCCACCAGACGCCCGTCACGAGATTGCCGAAGCCGAACGCACCGCCTGTCAGCGCCGCGCTTTTCCAACTGGTGGTTCGCGTGAGCCAGGCGTAAAGCGCGACAAAGATCGCGAGCTCGAGCCAGCCTCCGTGCGGTGTCGGCGCAAAAGAAAGCGTATTCAACGCGCCGAGCGCAAGCGCGGCGACATAATGCCAGCGAGAAAGCGGCGATGTGGCGGCGCGGGACGCCGCCGCATTGCCACGCAGACGGGAAGTAATCGATTCGGCCATGGATACGCGGCGTCGATGCGCCGTTCCTAGGGGTTCGGGATTCGGGATCGTTCACGGCCCTTCGCGCCGTTGCCCCCGGTCACGAAGCGAGGCTAGGCGAGCAACGCTGCGCTGCGCGACGACGGCGTTCGATTACCGTCACCCCGCGCGCGGGCCGGCTCGCCCGGCTATCCGATCAAGTCTGAACGTGCTGCGCTTCGCGCTCGCGCTGGCCCGCAAGCGGATCGCGCCGCACGAGCAGCACATGCACTTGGCGCGCGTCGCCGCGCAGGATTTCGAAGATGAGATCGTCGATGCGCACACGCTCGCCACGGTGCGGCACGCGGCCGAAGTGGTGCGTCACCAGGCCGCCGATCGTATCGACTTCGTCGTCGGAAAATTCGGTGCCGAAGACCTCGTTGAACTGCTCGATCTCGGTGAGCGCGCGCACGCGGTAGCGACCGTCCGGCGAGGCGATGATGTTGCCGCTCTCTTCGTCGAAATCGTATTCGTCCTCGATGTCGCCGACGATTTGTTCCAGGACGTCTTCGATTGTGATCAGCCCGGCGACCCCGCCGTACTCGTCGACGACGAGCGCGATGTGGTTGCGATTCATGCGGAAATCGTGCAGCAGCACGTTCAGCCGCTTGGCCTCGGGAATAAACACGGCCGGGCGCAGCATGCCGCGCACGTCGAACGATTCTTCGGCGTAGTAGCGCAGCAGATCCTTCGCGAGCAGCACGCCGATGATGTTGTCGCGATTGCCTTCGTAGACGGGGTAGCGCGAGTGGGCCTTTTCGAGGACGAACGGAATGAATTCCTCGGGGCTGCATTCGATATCGATCGCATCCATCTGGGCCCGCGGCACCATGATGTCGCGCGCGCAAAGATCGGCCACTTGGAACACGCCTTCGATCATCGAAAGGGAATCGGCGTCGATCAGATTGCGCTCGTGCGCGTCTTGCAGGATTTCCAGCAGCTCGGCCCTCGATTCGGGCTCGGGCGAGATGAAATCGGTGAGCCGTTCGAGCAGCGAGCGCTTCTCGGGGGGCTTGTCGGGATGGCGTCGACTGGGATAGGCGTCGTTCATAGTGGTGCGCCCTCTACGGCTGGACGCGTGGCAAACGAAAGAGTAAAGGATACACCACGCAAAAGCGGGGCCATGATTGCCGGCGGTCCTGCTAAAGTGCGCTGCAGGCGCCGGCGGATCTGCAAGCTGGCTTCACCACCGTTTCTACCTTCTTTGCGCGAAAGAAATATGTCGGAAGAGTTTGAAGTGCGCGGGCCGCACGAAGAAGCGCTCGAACACGCCGGCCATGGTCACGCTCACGGCCATGACCACGCCAGCCCGCCGGCCGATTCGTTCGCCGGCCGTATCGCCGTGATGACGGCCGTGCTGGCGACGGTCGGCGCGATTTTTTCGTACCAAGGCGGATCGACGGAAGGGCTCGCGCTTTTCTACAAAAACGAGGCGGCGATTCGTAAGACCGAAGCGGCCAACCAGTGGAGCTACTACCAGGCGAAGGGCGAGAAGCAAAATCTCGCCGAATTGGGGGCCGCGCTGACACAAACCGATCCCAAAGCGAGCGCCAAATTCACGGCCGATATCGCCAAATACGCGCAACAAAAGACGGCGATCCGCGCGCAGGCCGAAGCGCTCGAAAAAGCCGTCGCCAAGGCCGATGCCGATAGCGAACGGCAACTGCATTTGCACCACCGTTGGGCGCAGGCGACCACGCTCACGCAAATCGCGATTTCGTTGGCGGCTATTACGCTGCTCACGCGGCGCCGCTGGCTGCTTGGCGCGGCGCTCGGGGTGGCCGGGCTCGGCGCGATCGTCGGCGTGGTGGCGTTCTTGGGGTATTGAACGGCAGGGCCTCAGCCTCAAAGGCAGCGCTTGAGCAACGCCTCGAGCGCAAGATCCGGCATGCCGCATTCGCGCAGCGCCGCGACGGTGCGGCTCACATAATCGAGCGTCGTTCCGTAGCGGCCCTCTGCGCAGCTCAGCACCGCCTTGATGATTTCATCGGACAGCTTTCCCGTGTAGGTGGGCACATCGCGACGCATGACGAAGGCGAGTGCTCGGACGCGGCGGCCGTCGGCCAGCCAGCAAGGCAGCCAAGCGGGCCGATACGAACCCATCGGCATTTCGCGCCGCCACAGCGCGACCAAATGCGGATCGGCGCCGGCCGCGGCTAGCCGGAACGCCATCCCCGTGCAGGAGCCGCCGCGATCGAGCGCGAGCACGAGGCCGGGCTGCTCGGGCGTCCCGCGATTAACGCGGGACCAGAGGTAAAGCCCACGATGATAGCCGCGCACGCGCGCGCGAATGGTCTCGGCCGCCGGCATGCCGGGGTTCCAAATCAGCGAGCCATAGCCGAACAGCCACAAATCGCTCTCGCCGTCCCAGTCCTGCATGGTCTGCCTCAGCGATTGTTCGAGTTCGGCGTCGCTAAGCAGCCGCGCCTCCCCGAGCGCGGGCGGGTAGCCGCGGCAGGTGGGCAGAAGCGGGGCGGGGGGCAGGCTAGTGTCGGACATCGCGCGAGCAACGATCAGCGATCAGCGAGAACGGTCTCCGTACGGATCGGGGAAGCCGAGCCGGCCCAAGATCTCGGTTTCGAGCGCTTCCATTTCCTGCGCCTCGTCGTCGGTTTCGTGGTCGTAGCCCTGCGCATGAAGCGTGCCGTGGACGATCATGTGCGCGTAGTGCGCTTCGAGCGGCTTGCCTTGTTCAAGGGCCTCGCGCTCGACGACGGGGCAGCACAGCACGAGATCGCCCGAGACGGGATCGTCTTCGCTCTCCGCATAGGCGAACGTCAGCACGTTCGTCGCGTAATCCTTGCCGCGGTACGTGCGATTGAGCAAGCGGCCTTCGTCGGCGTCGACCAAACGCACCGTCAATTCGGCATCGGCGAACAGCGAGGCTTGAATCCATCGCACGACCGTTGCGCGCGACAGCATCGCCTTGTGTTCGGGAAATGCCTTGGCTGCCGGAAACTGCAGCGCGAGCTTCAATGGCGGCGTACGGGTCTTGTTCATTCGCTTCTTTTGAACGTTGGCGCAGCCTAGCGCCCGTCGACGGGGGTGGGGTCGTCTTTTTTCGACTGCCTGTCGTAGGCCTCGACGATGCGCGCGACGAGCGGATGGCGCACGACGTCGGCGCTCGTGAAGCGCGTGAGCGCAATGCCGCGCACGTTCGCCAGCACTTGCTGCGCTTCGATGAGGCCGCTCTTCGCGCCGCGCGGCAAATCGACCTGCGTCGTATCGCCGGTGACGACGGCCTTCGAGCCGAAGCCGATACGCGTCAAGAACATCTTCATCTGCTCGGGCGTCGTGTTTTGGGCTTCGTCGAGAATGATGAACGCGTGGTTCAGCGTACGGCCGCGCATGTAGGCGAGCGGCGCGATTTCGATCATCTGCCGCTCGAACATCTTCGCGGTTTTGTCGAAGCCGAGCAGATCGTACAGCGCGTCGTAGAGCGGGCGCAGATACGGATCGACCTTTTGCGCCAGATCGCCCGGCAAAAAGCCGAGCCGCTCGCCGGCCTCGACGGCCGGACGCGTCAGCACGATGCGCTTGACCTGATCGCGTTCGAGCGCATCGACCGCGCAGGCGACCGCGAGGTACGTCTTGCCCGTGCCGGCGGGCCCGACGCCGAACGTGACGTCGTGCGACACGATCTGCTTCAGGTATTCGCGCTGGGCCGGCGTGCGGCCGCGCAAATCGGCGCGGCGCGTGTAGAGCTTGGGCCCGAGTTCTTCGATGTTTTCGTCGTCGAGGCCCGCCGGTTCGTCGAACGGATGGTCGGGATCGTAACGGCCGGGGCCGGCGCCGTTGCCGTCTTGCCCTTCCGCCGTCGCGCCGCGATTAGCCGGATGGCGTGCTTCGACGAGTGCGAGCTGGATATCGTCGACCGATAGCGGCTCGCGTGCGCGGTTGTAGAACGTTTCGAGCGCGCCGAGCGCGACCTTCGCGCCGCGCCCCCGGATCGAGATGCGATGGCCGCGACGCTGCAACGTGACGTCGAGCGCTTGCTCGATCTGGCGCAGGTTTTCGTCGAGCGGCCCGCAGAGGTTGGCCAGGCGCGCGTTGTCGTCGCGCGGTGCGTTGAACTCCAGGGACGGGGCGGTCTTCAAGGCGAGGGTGCGTTCCTTAAGCGATGGGTTCGGCATGTTCGGCCAGCACGAGCTCGCCGCGCAGCGAATGCGGATAGGCGCGCGTGATTCGCACGTCGATCATCTGGCCGATGAGGCGCGCGTGCGAGGCCACCGGCGCTGGGAAATTGACGACGCGGTTGTTGGCGGTGCGGCCCGCGAGTTCGGTCGGATCCTTGCGCGCGGGGCGTTCGACGAGAATGCGCTCCGTGTTGCCGACCATCGATTCGCTGATGCGTACGACATTGGCGTCGATCGTCGCCTGCAAATGCTGCAAGCGTTCGAGCTTGACTTCGCGCGGCGTGTCGTCGTGCAGGTTCGCGGCCGGCGTGCCGGGGCGCGGGCTGTAGATGAACGAGAAGCTCGTGTCGTAGCTCATCTCATGCACGAGCGCCATCGTCTTGTCGAAATCGCTTTGCGTTTCGCCGGGAAAGCCGACGATGATGTCGGTCGAGAGCGAGAGATCGGGCCGAATCGCGCGCAAGCGGCGTATCACCGATTTATATTCGAGCACCGTATAGCCGCGCTTCATCGCCATCAGGATGCGATCCGAGCCGTGCTGAACCGGCAGGTGCAAATGCGAGACGAGCTTGTCGACCTTCGCGTAGACATCGATAAGGCGCTGCGTGAATTCCTTCGGATGCGACGTCGTATAGCGGATGCGTTCGATGCCGGGAATCTCGGCGACGTATTCGATGAGCGTGGCGAAATCGGCGATCTCGCTCGAACCGAGCGTCAGCGCGCCACGGTACGCATTCACGTTCTGGCCGAGCAGCGTGACTTCGCGCACCCCTTGATCGGCCAGACCGGCGATTTCGGTGAGGACATCGTCGAGCGGGCGCGAGACTTCGTCGCCGCGCGTATAGGGCACGACGCAATAGCTACAGTACTTACTGCAGCCTTCCATGATCGAGACGAACGCGCTCGGGCCTTCCACGCGTGCGGGCGGCAGGTGATCGAATTTTTCGATTTCAGGAAACGAAATATCCACCTGCGCGCGACCGCTTTCGCGGCGCGCGTCGATCATTTGCGGCAGCCGGTGCAGCGTTTGCGGGCCGAATACCAGATCGACATAAGGCGCGCGCGCAACGATGGCGGCGCCTTCTTGGCTCGCGACACAGCCGCCGACGCCGATCAGCAAACCGGGTTTCGCTTCTTTGAGCTCGCGCACGCGGCCGAGATCGGAGAACACCTTTTCTTGCGCCTTTTCGCGCACGGAGCAGGTGTTGAATAGGATGACGTCGGCGTCTTCGGGGGAATCCGTCTTGACGAGTCCTTCGGCGGCGCCGAGTACGTCGACCATTTTGTCGGAGTCGTACTCATTCATCTGGCAGCCGAAGGTTTTTACATAAACTTTTTTGGGCATAAAGCTCGCCGTTCGCAGTGGTTGACCTGGGGGCGTAGGTAAATCGTGAAGGCCAATATTATAGCCGCTCAGCGTCCCACCCCTTGCGGCCCCGGTAAACCCGGCAATCCGGGCAGGCCAGACCACTCGCGCTCGACTTGCGCGAACCGCTCGATCAGAAAATCGAGCAAGGCCCGCACCCGCGACGGCCGGTAGCGGTTGCGGTGAAACAGGGCGTGCAGCGGCGTATCCCAAGCGTAACGCCACTCGGGCAGGACGATTCGCAGCCGTCCTGCGCGCAGATCGGCGTCGATATCCCATAGCGATTTGAGCGCGATGCCGTAGCCGTCGACGGCCCAGATTCTCGTCACAGCGCCGTCGTTCGTTTCGCGGGACGTGTCGAGCGGCGCGGTGTAATCCGCCGTTTCGTCGCCGCGCACGAAGCGCCACTCGTTGAGCGGACCCGATGCGATCGACAGCACGATGCAGTGAAATCGCCGCAAATCGGCCGGCGATTCAGGCTCGCCGTAGCGCGCCAAGTACGCCGGTGAGGCGACCAGCACGCGCCGGTTCGTCGCGAGCCGGCGCGCAATCAGCGACGTATCCTCGCGCGGGGCGCCGAAGCGGATCGCCAGATCGATGTCGTCGTGCAAGAGATTCGACACGGAATCGGCCAGCGTCAGCGCGAACGTGACTTCCGGGTAGCGCGCGTTGAATTCGTCGAGCCAGCCCATCAGCATGTTGCGTCCGAAATCGGATGTCGTCGAAATTCGGATCTTGCCGCGCACGACGGTGCGGCCCGCCTGCAGTTCGGCGTCGGCGTCGTCGAGCGCCTGCAGCGCGCGCATGCAGTGCCGCAGGTAGAGGCGCCCTTCGTCCGTCAGCCGCAATTGGCGCGTGGTGCGCTCGAACAGCCGAGTCGACAGCGCGGCCTCGAGCTTGGCCAGGCGCGCGCTCGCCGCGGCCGGGGTCACGCCGAGCTTTCTTCCCGCCGCCGAAATGCCGCCGAGGCGCGCCGCTTCGACGAAGAGGCGAATGTCGCCGAGTCGATCCATCGATTATTCGATTTCGTTTGAAAATGATTCAAAAGGTACAGCAATTATCAAACGATCGAGCGGCCGGGACAATAGGCCCCACATTCCGCTGTCCTATCGAGAGAATCGCCATGCCTCTTCCGTTGCTCGCGCTCGCGCTGAGCGCCTTCGCCATCGGCACGACCGAGTTCGTCATCATGGGGTTGTTGCCCGATGTCGCTCGCGATCTGTCCGTTTCCATTCCTTCGGCTGGCCTGCTCGTGTCCGGCTACGCGCTCGGGGTCGCGGCCGGCGCGCCCGTGCTCGCCGTCCTCACGAGCAAGATGCCGCGTAAAGCTGCCTTGCAGGCGTTGATGGTCGTGTTCATCGTCGGCAACGTGCTGTGCGCCGTCGCGGGCGACTATCGGATGCTGATGCTCGCGCGCGTCGTCACGTCCTTCGCGCACGGGTCGTTTTTCGGCATCGGGGCCGTGGTGGCGGCCTCGCTCGTCGCCCGTGAAAAGCAGGCCAGCGCAATCGCGCTGATGTTCACGGGGCTCACGCTGGCGAACGTGCTCGGCGTGCCGTTCGGCACCTTTGTCGGCCAATCGTGGGGCTGGCGGGTATCGTTCTGGATCGTGGCCGGCCTGGGCGTGCTCGCGCTCGCCGGGATCGTGGCGCTCGTGCCGAACCGGCGCGATGCGGGGCCCGTGGGGCTCGCTCGCGAGGTGCGCGTGCTCAGGGAGCCGCAGGTGTGGCTCGCGTTGGCGATGACCGTGCTCGGTTTCGGCGGCGTGTTCGTCGTGTTCACCTACATTGCGCCGATTCTCGAGCAGGTCAGCGGCTTCTCGCCACGTGCGGTCACGCTGATTCTCGTGCTCTTCGGCGTGGGGCTGACGCTCGGCAATGTCGTCGGCGGCAAGCTCGCCGATCGCGCGCTGATGCCGTCGCTGGCGGGGATTCTCGTCGCCCTGGCGCTCGTCATGGCCGTATTCGCGAAGACGAGCCACGCGGCCGTGCCGGCCGCCGTCACCGTGTTTGTGTGGGGCATCGCCGCCTTCGCGACCGTGCCGCCGCTGCAAATGCGCGTCGTCGAAAAAGCGAGCCACGCGCCGCATCTGGCTTCCACGTTGAATATCGGTGCGTTCAACGTGGGCAATGCGGCCGGCGCTTGGCTCGGCGGGCTTGCGCTGACGCATGGGGCGAAGCTCGATGCGCTGCCGTGGGTGGCGGCCATCGTCACGGTCGCCGCGCTGGCGGTGACGCTGTTCGCCGCGTATCTCGACGCTAAGGGCAAACGCCGGATGGTCGAGCCGCAAGCGGCGACGCGATGCGCGCAGTAAGTCGGAAGCGGCCGCTCACGGCCAGCGCGCGGCGGGCAGGGAGAGCCGGCCATTGGCCCCGACGCGGTGAGGGGCTTGTCGGCCATCGGAAGACGTCTCATGTATGCTCCTTCGGGCCGGCTCAATGGCCGGTTTCACAACCTATGAGTGCGTCTTCAGGGCGGGGCGAAATTCCCCACCGGCGGTATGTCGGCGAGAGCCGGCAAGCCCGCGAGCGCCTGCTCGGTGCGGCCGTCGGCTGCGTTAAGCAGGGTCAGCAGATCTGGTGCGATGCCAGGGCCGACGGTTAAAGTCCGGATGAAAGAAGATGCGCAGGCAGTCACGTGCTCGGCATGATTCGGCACGAACGCTGGCGGCGTCGTTCGGCGCGCGCTTGCGTTCGCCGCTATTGCATGGCGCGGCTTGGTTCGCCGCGCCGCGCGTGCGCACGTGCGTGTTTGTCTGCGATGCCCTGAAACGTTTTTCGCTTTTTTCTCTCGCGAGGAGCGTTTCACATGTCTTTATCTATTTCCACGGCATCCGCCGAACTTCCGTTTCTCGATCCCCACTCGATTCCGCCGCGTATCGCCGCTGCGCTCGATGCGCTGCGCGAGGGGCGAGCTGTCGTTTTGCAGGACGATCACGATCGCGAAAACGAAGCCGATCTCATCGTCGCGGCGGATCGGCTGAGCGTTGAAACCATGGCGCTCTTTATCCGCGAATGCAGCGGCATTGTTTGCCTATGCCTACCCGACGAGAAGATCCGCTCGCTCGCGCTGCCGCCGATGGTCGCGCACAACGAGAGCCGCCACGGCACAGCCTTCACGGTGTCGATCGAGGCGCGCCAGGGCGTGAGCACGGGCGTATCGGCCGCGGATCGCGTGACGACGATTCGCGCGGCGATCGCCAATGACGCCAAGCCCGAGGACATCGTGCGGCCGGGCCACGTGTTCCCGCTACGGGCGCAGCCGGGCGGCGTGCTCGCTCGCCGTGGCCACACCGAGGGCACCGTCGATCTCGCCGTGCTCGCGGGGCTATCGCCGGCCGGCGTGTTGTGCGAACTGATGAACGAAGACGGCACGATGACGCGCGGCGAGGATGTCGAGCGGTTCGCGACCACGCATGGAATGCCGATGCTGACGATCGAGGAGCTCGTCGCGTTCCGGCGCAGCTTGGCCGCGAAAGTACAGGCGGCGCGGGCGGCGCAAACCGCGCTAGAGCGCGAGTGCTGCGAGAGCGATTCCTAAGCGCTGGACCTGCGCGAGGCAGCGGCCTACCGGGCGGAGCAGTCCGCTCAACGGGGCGAGCGCCAGGAACGCCGGGAACGTGGAAGCGGCGACCTTCGACGCTTAGGACTGCAGTTGCCCGAATTCGCCGCGCAAGCCCGCGGCGATCAATCCCGGCAACTGCTCCATGCGCTCGACGATGCGCGTGACGCCCAAGTTACGCAGTACCTGTGCATAGCCCTTGGGCACATGGCTCGCTCCGACAAACGCGATCGTCTTCATCCCGGCCGCGCGCGCCGCCGTGAGGCCCGTCACGCTGTCTTCCACGACGAGGCAACGCTCGGGGGCGACGCCAAGCTCCTTCGCCGCGTGCAGATAGACATCGGGGTGCGGCTTGGGCCGCGCGACCTGCTCGGCGCTAAATACCCGATGGCCGAAGATGTCGGCGAGTCCGACGCGCGCAAGCGAGGCCGCGATCCGGGTTAGCCCGCTGTTCGAGACGACGGCCGCCGGCAACGGCACCTCCGCGAGCGCGTCGCGCACACCGGCGACGGGTGCGAGCGAGCGTTTCAACTCGGCGTCGATCTCGCGTTCGACGTCGGCAAGAAAACCATCGGGAATGCGGATCGAGAAACGCGTTTCGAGATCGGCAAGAAAGGTCGATGTTCGCTGACCGAAAGCCAAATGGGCCACGCAATCGAACTCGATGGTCGGAAAGGTGGCCGACAAGGTGCGCAAGAGCACGCGGTCGGCGATGACTTCACTGTCGACGAGCACGCCGTCGCAGTCGCAGATGAGATGGTCGAACATGAAGAAGAGGGTACGCGCTCGGTGGTCGGCCTAACCCCGCGACGCATTTTGTTGTGTTGTGAGACGCCAATCATACGGATATTGGCGTCGCCCCGCTTCTTCGGTTCGATTAGGGATTTCGAGGGGGTGATCGCTACGCTCGGTAGCAAGGCCCCCTCGCGCCGAAGGCGTTCGCGGCTTCAGTGCGCGTGAACGTAGACCCACGACGCCATCGCGCCGCCTGCGAGCGGGCCGAACACCGGCACCCAAGCGTAACGCCAATCGCTGCTGCGCTTGCCCGGGATCGGCAGCAACGCGTGCATCAAGCGCGGCGCGAGATCGCGCGCCGGGCTCATCGCGTAGCCGGTCGGGCCGCCGAGCGAAATGCCGATGCCGAGCACGAGCAGGCCGACGGGCAGCGCATCGAGCGCACCGAGCCCCACTTGCGGCGAGGCCAGGTACAGCACGCCGAGGATCAGCACGAAGGTGCAAATCATTTCCGTCAACACGTTGTGCGGCACGCTGCGAATCGCGGGCGCGGTGCAAAAGCAAGCGAGCTTGATGTCGGCGTCTTCCGTCGTCGAAAAGTGCTGGCGATAGGCGAGCCAGACGAGGAACGCGCCGGCCATGCCGCCGAGCATTTGCGCGGCGACGTAGCCTGCCACCTTGCTCCATGCGAATTTACCGGCCAGCGCCAAACTCACCGTCACGACGGGGTTCAGGTGCGCGCCGCTGAACGACGCCGTCACGTAGACGGCGACGAACACGGCCATCGCCCAACCCCAGACGATGACGATGAGGTCCGCGCCCTTGCCTTTGGTGCGGGCGAGCAGGACGTTGGCGACGGCGCCGTTGCCGAGCAGCACGAGTAGCGCCGTGCCGAGGAATTCAGCGATTAATGGCGACATGGATGGAATCTCCGTGAATGGCTATTGTTGGTCGAATAGGAGGATGGGCTCTCAGGTCGCATCGGCCCACGCTTTGGCGGCGTTGACGGCGCGCTGCCAACCCGCGGTGCATTGCTGTATGTCGGCTTGCTGCATCGCCGGTGAAAAGCGGCGATCGAGCTGCCATTGGCTTTCGAGTTCGCCGATGTTGCTCCAGTACCCCACGGCGAGACCGGCGAGGTAGGCGGCGCCGAGCGCCGTGGTTTCGCTGATGCGCGGGCGTACGGCCGCGACGCCCAGCAAATCGGCTTGGAATTGCATCAGCAGATTGTTCGCGCAGGCGCCGCCGTCGACGCGCAGCTCGCCGATCTTGATGCCCGAATCGGCTTCCATCGCTTTGAGCACGTCGAGCGATTGGTAGGCGATCGAATCGAGCGCGGCGCGCGCAATGTGGGCGCTCGTCGTGCCGCGCGTCACGCCGAACAGTGTGCCGCGGGCGCGCGGATTCCAGTGCGGTGCGCCGAGGCCGGCGAATGCGGGGACGAGATAGACGCCATCGCAATGGGGGACGCTGCCCGCCAGCGCCTCGATGTCGGATGCGCTCTTGATGATGCCCAGGCCGTCACGCAACCATTGCACCACCGCGCCGCCGATGAAGATGCTGCCTTCGAGCGCATAGTTCACTTCGTTGCCGATCTTCCAGGCGATCGTCGTCACAAGGTTATTCTTCGATTCGATCGGCTTTTCGCCCGTGTTCATGACGAGGAAGCAGCCCGTGCCGTAGGTGTTCTTGACCATGCCCGACTTCGTACACATCTGCCCGAACAGCGCCGCATGTTGATCGCCGGCGATGCCGCCGATCGGAATCTTGGAAGCGAAAACAGTGGTGACGGTGTTGCCGTAGATCTCCGACGAGGCGCGCACTTCGGGCAGCATGCTGCGCGGGATGTCGAGCGCTTCGAGCAGATCGTTATCCCATTGCATCGTATGGATGTTGAACAGCATCGTGCGCGACGCATTGGTCACATCCGTGATATGCAGTTCGTGTTTCGTGAAATTCCAGACGAGCCAGCTATCGACCGTGCCGAAAGCGAGCTTGCCTTGCTTGGCTTTTTCGCGCGCGCCTTCGACGTTGTCGAGAATCCAGCGGATCTTGGTGGCGGAGAAATACGCGTCGATCGGCAGGCCCGTTTTCGCGCGCACCTTCTGCTCCAAGCCTTGCGCCTTGAGCTGATCGCATAGGCCGGCCGTGCGGCGGTCTTGCCAGACGATGGCGTTGTAGATCGGCTGGCCCGTATCGCGATCCCAGACGATCGTCGTTTCGCGCTGATTCGTGATCCCGATCGAAGCGATCGCCGCGCCGTTCACACCGGCGCGCGTGACGGCCTCGGCGGCCACGCCGGCCTGCGTCGACCAAATCTCTTGCGGATCGTGCTCGACCCAGCCCGGTTGCGGGTAGATCTGGCGAAACTCCTTTTGTGCGACCGAGACGATGTTGCCTTGGCGATCGAACAGCATGGCGCGCGAGCTCGTCGTGCCTTGGTCCAGCGCGAGGATGTATTGATCCTGCATTGTCTCTTCTCCATGTGATTGTCGTGATATGCCGCGCGGTGGGTGCCGTGCGGAGCTTCGGTACAGCGGGTCGTGCAGGTAGTGCGTATTGGGTGGTGCGTGTTACGGCTATGTGTTGCGGTTGTGCGTCGCGATTCTTCGGGCGTCACCCGGCCAATGCAGACGGTGCGCGCTTCGCATCGAGCGCGGGGGCTTGCGCGAACCACTCGTCGATTTCGCTGGCGACGTGTTGTACGGTGCCGGGCGCCAAGTGCAAGCCGATTTTCGAACGACGCCAGAGGACATCCTGCGCGCAGCGCGCCCACTCGACGTCGCGCAAATACCGCAGCTCTTGTTCGAACAACCCCGGGGCGAATTCGCGGCCGAGATCCGGCAAGCCCTTGGCCACGCCGAGCAGGACACGGGCGCGCGTGCCGTAAGCGCGCGCATAGCGGCGCGCTAGCTCGGCCGGCAGCCAAGGATGTTCGTTGGCGAACTTCGCGGCGAACGGTTCGAACTTCGCATGCGCGATGTCGCCGCCGGGCAAGGGCACGCCCGCCGTCCAAGCGCTTTTGGCGATCGGCATCACGGCTGCCAGCCGGTCCACCGCTTCCTCGGCGAGCTTGCGAAACGTCGTGATCTTGCCGCCGAAGACCGACAACAGCGGGGCTTCGCCGGCGTTCGCATCGAGTTCGAGCCGATAGTCGCGCGTGACGGCGGACGGATTGTCGGCGCCTTCCTCTTCGAGCAGCGGACGCACGCCCGAGTACGTCCAACAGACATCGGCCAGCGTGATTTTGCGTTTGAAATAGCGGTTGATCGATTCGCACAGGTAGCGCGATTCGTCTTCGGTGATGGCCACTTTGGACGGATCGCCGTGGTACTCGATATCGGTCGTGCCGATTAGCGTGAACTCGCGCTCGTAGGGGATCGCAAAAATGATCCGCTTGTCCGGGTTCTGAAAGATATAGGCGTGATCATGATCGAACAGCCGCCGCGTCACGATATGGCTGCCCTTGACGAGCCGCACGCTATGGTGGGCGCCGCGCCCTAACGCATCGTGCAACAAATGCCCGACCCAGGGGCCGGCCGCGTTCGCGATCGCGCCGGCCCGCACGGCCAGCGACGAGCCGTCGCCGCGCTGCAGCTGAGCGTGCCATTCGCCGCCAGCTCGGACGGCGCTGACTAGCTTCGTGCGCGTGAGGACGGCGGCGCCGCGCTCAAAAGCGTCCAGCGCATTGAGCACGACCAGGCGCGCATCGTCTACCCAGCCATCGGAGTAGACGAAGCCGCGCGCGATGGAATCGACGAGCGGCTCACCGGCTGGATGACGCCGCATATCGATGCCGCGCGAGCCCGGCAGCAATTCGCGCCGGGCGAGATGATCGTAGAGGAACAACCCGGCGCGAATGAGCCAGGCCGGCCGCAGATTCGGCATATGCGGCATGACGAAGCGCAGCGGCCACATGATATGCGGCGCCGCGCGCAAGAGCGTCTCGCGCTCTTGCAGCGCCTTGCGCACGAGGCCAAATTCCTTGTACTCGAGGTAGCGCAGCCCGCCGTGAATCAGCTTCGTACTCGAGGAGGACGTATGCGAGGCCAGATCGTCCTGCTCCACGAGGAGCACAGATAAGCCTCGCCCCGCGGCGTCGCGCGCGATGCCCGCGCCATTGATCCCGCCACCCACCACGAGCAGATCGTATCGGCTGCCTTGCGTCACTTGCTCTGTCCCCTTCTGATGCGCTGCGCCTATCGTCGGAATAAAACGAACCTATCAATGTTCGTTTTCGAAATCTAACGAACATATTCGAAAAAGTAAAGTGCGCGGTTCGTGTTCGGATTCGAACGGTGCATGCGTTCGACGTTGTACGCGCTGCGATGGGGCTACCATCTCGGAATACGAATGGAGGTGACCGATGCGTGGATGGATGACGGCGGCGGTGTTCGTCGGGGCGGCGCTAGTGGCGGGGTGTGGCGATATGCCGGGGCTGCAGGGCTCGGCGGGCTCATCGCGATTTGCGCAGTTGCAGAGCATGTGCGGCGCGGCCACCGATTATGGCGGCGACGCGCAGTCCGTCTATTCCACGCTGTTCGACGCGTACGTCGCCTACCGGCACCGGAAGCTGACGCAGGGCGACTATTGCGCGTTCGAACAGGGAATCGCCGAACATTACCGCGCGCGGACGACGGGCGGCCCCGATGCGCAGCGGGCATGGGCCGACTACTTCAACGCTCAGCGGGTGAAGGCGCTCGATTGGCGGGCACAAGTCGACCCGACGCTGCGCGGTGGGTGAGCGAGGCAACGAGGGCCTGGCGCGAGACCGCTGCGATCAGGCGCTTGCGCATTGGCGATGGGATGCCGAGAGCCACGAACACACTGGGTTGATCGACGCCGCGATCATCCCCATGCGCCGACACCGCCCCGGGCACGAGACGGCGCTCAGGCGCAAGCCGCCGGCGCACCGGCAGGCAAAGAAAGAGGGTGGTGCTAGGAAAAGCGTTTGATCGCGCGGATCGCCGAGTCTCCCGACTCGGTCAGACGCCACTGCTGAAGCCCCGTCCCGAGGCTTTCCAGCTGCACGAGTTGTTGCTCGAGGAGGGCGTCGAGCTCTTCGCGGTCCATATCGACTTGATTGGGAGCGTCCTTGACGAGTAGCAACGTGGCGAATTCATGCGGGCTGAGCATTGTTCTCTCCATGGGCAATTAGATTGCCTCGGCATGCGGGTGATTCGGCTGCCGTGCGCTCGACCTATCGGGAGTAGGAAAGCGATCGCCCCGCGCCACATACTGCGACAGCTTCGACACTACGTACGTGCGTCGGGGAACTGGAGTGTAGTCAAGCGCGCGTTTATCTCCAAATCGTCCCCTGAAAATATTCCCTTTGACAAAAGGTGGGACCGGAAGCGGTCTGCTCACCGGGGAAACTTCGTGAAGTTACTTGAGGTTTCGCTTGCGATGCAGCATGGGAGAAGGGGCCGGGGCGCCGTAAGAGATGGCAGACGCAGTCGTCCGCTCCGTCCGTGTTGATTTACGAGACGACAAGTCTTACCGTTGCCAGTCATAAATAGACTAACTCGCAAAAGCGAGCGGGTTTGGCGGGATGCGCAAGACGGGGGGGATATGCGAAATGTGGCGATTCGCCGATTCGGCGATGTCGCCAATGATCAAAACTCGATGAGCTGGCTCAACACGGCGAGCACCTTACGAAGCCCACTGGCGCCTCAACCCACTGCAGGCGCGGGATTGGAGTCCCCCGCCACATAAACCTGCGTCCCCGCGGCCGCAAGCGCCTCCGCCATGTCGGGCGGCGTCGGCCGATCGGTGAACAGCGCGTCGATCTGGCTCAAATGCCCTTGCCGCACCAACGCAGGCCGGCCGAATTTCGAATGATCGGCCGCCAAAAACACCGTCCGCGCATGCTCGATGATGGCCTCGGCCACTCGCACCTCGCGCGTATCGAAATCGCGCAGCGTGCCGTCCAGTTCGATGCTGGACGTGCCGATGATGGCGAAGTCGACTTTGAATTGCCTGATGAAATCGATCGCCAATTCCCCGACGATGCCTTTATCCCAAGGCCGCACGATCCCGCCGGTGACGAGCACCTCGCATTCGGGATAGCCGCTCATCATGTTGGCGACGTTCAAATTGTTGGTGATCACGCGCAAGCCGCGATGGCGATTCAACGCTCGCGCCACTTCTTCGGTCGTCGTCCCGAGGTTGATGAACAGCGAGGCTTGGTCTGGAATGTGCGTGGCGACGAGCGTGGCGATGCGGCGCTTTTCATCGTGGAACATCCGCTGCCGCGCCGTGTAGGAGACGTTTTCCGAGCTGGTCGGCAAGCTCGCCCCGCCGTGATAACGGCGCAGGAGGTTCATATCGGAAAGCCAGTTGACGTCGCGGCGGATAGTCTGCGGCGTCACGGCGAAGTGCGAAGCCAGATCGTCGACCGTCACAAAGCCGTCGCGCTGTACCCAATCGAGTAATTCCTGTTGACGGGCGTTCAGGCTCAGGCGGGGGTCTCGGCTCATGGCGCGCAAAGGCAGGGCTGTCAAAGTGACGGTATTGTAAGACTTTCGCGTGTTTCGCCTTTTGCGGAAAAAATCCCTTTCCTAACGAGAATGCGACCCAACCTATGAATCGCTTCGACTGGCACAACCCCTATCCCACGCCGCGCTTGCCGGTGTTTGCCCGCAATGTTGTCTCGACCTCCCACCCGTTGGCCGCCCAAGCCGGCTTGTGCGCGCTCTGGCAGGGCGGCAACGCTGTTGACGCGGCGATCGCAGCGGCGGCCGCGTTGACGGTGGTCGAGCCTGTGTCGTGCGGGCTGGGCGGCGACGCATTCGCGCTCGTTTGGGACGGCGCCAAGCTGCATGGGCTCAACGCGTCGGGCGTGGCGCCTGCCGCATGGAGCGTCGACTATTTCAAACAGCGCTACGGCGAAGCCGGCGGCTTGGCGATCCAGCCCAAGCGCGGTTGGGACACGGCGACGGTGCCGGGCGTCGTGGCCGGCTGGGAGGCGCTGCACGCCAAATTCGGCTCGTTGCCGTTCGGCGATTTGATGGCTAGCGCGATCGATATCGCCGAGCGCGGCCATGCGGTGGCGAGCATCGTCGCGAAGAAATGGGCGGCGGCCGTACCCGAGCTGCAAGGATTGCCTGGCTTCGCCGATACCTTCATGCCCCACGGGCGCGCGCCGCTCGTCAGTGAGCTCGTGCGGCTTCCGGGCCATGCGCAAACGCTGCGGCTTCTGGCGGCCCAAGGGCCCCGCGCCTTCTACGAAGGCGAACCGGCGGAGCGGATCGCCGCTTTCGCACGCGAGGGCGGCGGGGCGATGACCGAGCGCGATTTGCGAGATTACCGGCCGATGTGGGTCGAGCCGATCGGCAAAGATTATCGCGGCTACACGGTGCATGAAATCCCGCCGAACGGCCAAGGCATTGCCGCGCTGATCGCGCTCGGCATTCTCGAGCGGTTCGATATGCAAAGCCTGCCGCGCGACGGCATCGATTCCCAGCACCTACAAATCGAAGCGATGAAGCTCGCGTTTGCGGACGTCTACCGGTATGTTGCCGATCCTCGTGCGATGGAGGTGACCCCCGAGCAGATGCTCGACGACAGCTATCTGGCCGCGCGCGCGGCGCTGATCGATCCGAAGCGAGCGACGCATTTTGCGTTCGGCATGCCGAAGGCGGGCGGAACGATCTATCTCACCGCCGCCGACGAGCGCGGCATGATGGTGAGCTTCATTCAATCGAACTATATGGGCTTCGGTTCGGGCATCGTCGTGCCGGGTATGGGTATCGCGCTGCAGAATCGCGGCTGCGGGTTTTCGATGGACCCTCGTTCGCCCAATGTAGTGGCGGGCGGCAAGCGGCCGTTCCACACGATCATTCCGGCTTTCGTGACCGAACGTATCGACGGGCGGCAGCAACCTGTGATGAGCTTCGGTGTGATGGGCGGAGACATGCAGCCGCAAGGGCATCTGCAATCGATCGTGCGGATGCTCGATTACGGCCAGCAACCGCAAGCGGCGTGCGATGCGCCGCGCTGGAAGGTCAATCGCGACTTCACGCTCGATATCGAATCGACATTCGATCGCGGGGTGGCGCAGGCGCTTCAAGCGCGCGGACATGTCATCAAAGCGATTGACGATCCGTATATGGATTTTGGATCGGGGCAATACATTTGGAAGCTGTCGCACGAGGAGCCCGAGCGCGGGTATGTCGCGGCTAGCGATACGCGCAGAGATGGATTGGCGGCGGGGTTTTGAGCAGAACATTCTGAATATGGCAGGCCGGTGCGACGCGGTGCAGTACGTGCGCACCGTTTTTGCTTAAACTGGCCGCCGGCTCCCGCAACAGTACTTGCGCCTCTCGCCGGACGGGGAACTCGTCCTAGTTTCCGCCATTGGAGCCCACCATCTAACACTTCGTAATACGGTCGCTGATTGGGCTCACGCTGTATTTGGAACCGCGCGTCGGGCTCGGGGTCTGTGCATGAGCAAAGCAGTTTCGTGGAACTCCGGCTAAGATCCGTGGGTATAAGGATTAACGACATTTGACCGGTACCGCATTTCGATTTCCGCAACAGGCTTTTGCGCGAAGGTCGTGCGTCGCGCGGGCGAAGATCGAAGCATGCGGTCTTGGGAGCGCAACGCCATGACCATCGATTCGAACCATGTGATGCCTTGGCGCATCGAGGACATCGATTTAACCCGCATCGACCGCCAGCGCGCCGCGGCCAATGAAGATTTGCTGCTGCTGTTGTGCGCGTCTTCGTTCATCGAGAGCGGAACGGATCTCTATACGAGCAACCTGACGGCCTACTTCGACGGCGATCCCGAGGTGTCGGCGTGGCTCAACCACGAATGGGAGCCCGAGGAGCTTCAACACGGGCGCGCGCTCAAGGCGTACATCGCCCACGTTTGGCCGGAATTCGATTGGGATACGGCATTTCGTAATTTCTTCGACGAATACTCGAAAACTTGCTCGATGGAGGAATTCGAAAAAACGCGCGCGCTGGAGATGGTGGCGCGCTGTGTCGTTGAAACCGGAACCGCCACGCTCTATCGCGCGATCAACGAATGCTCCGACGAACCGGTGCTCAAGGAGATCACCGATCACATTCGCAGCGATGAAGTGCGCCACTACAAGCACTTTTTCAAATACTTCAAGAAGTACAACCTGATCGAAGGCAACGGTCGGCTCGCTGTGCTCGGCGCACTCCTGCGCCGCGTGATCGAAATCAAAAGCGAGGATGCCGAGATCGCATTGCGCCATGTCTTCGCGGTGCGCTATCCGGAGCGCGTCCACGACGACGCCTACAACAAAGCACGTGCGTCGCGCATCAGCTCGCTCGTGCGGCGTAATTTGTCCGCCGATATGTGCGTGAAGATGCTGCTCAAGCCGCTTGATATTCCCGCTCGCATCCAGCCGGGCGTGCATTATCCGCTCGCGAAAGTCGCGCAGCATGTCTTCTTCCGTTGATCGTGGCGCGGCGCGCCCGCTCGAACAGCACACGTTCGACGAGTGGCCGCCCGCGCTGCGCGCGTTGTTCGACGGTACGGCCCTCGCCTCGAAAATCGGTTTTACGGCGTCGTTGATCACGTGCGACGCCAGCGGGCATTTGAGGACATCGCTCGTTGGCATCGGCGAGCTCTATGCGCCCGATTCGCGCCATCTGGCGTTTGCGCTCTGGCCGAATTCGCGAGCCGCACGCGCGCTCGCGTCGCCGGGCCAACCGGCTGCACATTCGAGTGGGGCGGGGCGAATCAACCGCGAGCCGCTAGCCGCCACGGCAACTCGGCACGGTCATCAACGCGCCCGTGCAGCGCTCACCTTTGTCTATGACGAGGCGTTCTATCAGGTGCAGTTGGGGGTGGACGTGCTGGCGAATGCCGATGCGGATGCAAGTGCCGCAGCCGGAGCCGGAGCCGAGGCGGAGATCGCCGAGCCCCCCGGCAGCGGCCTCGCGCAGTTCATCGCTTCGATCGATGCGGGGGAAATGCAGCAGGTGGGGTACGCACGCCTCACCAGCGGCGTCGCGTTCGAATTGTCGGGCGAAGCATCCGAGCAACATGCGGTGCTCGATCGCTGGTTCCGGCAAATCGAACGGTTGCGGCAAGCCGCGCATGCGCAGCTTCCCGCCGGAAGCGCCGCAGGCGCTTAGCCGCGCGGAGCGCCGCGTGCCGGCGCCGTGCGCGGTTTGCCGCCCAACAGCGCGCCCGGGTCGTTCGCCCGGCGTTGACGATCGCCTTGGGCTGCGCCCGCGCTGCGCGGCTGTCCCTCTGGCTTGCCGCGTCCGCCGCCTTGGCCGGCGGGCTGGCCGCCGGCTTCCTGCGGCTTGCGCTGAGCTGCGTCAGGCTTGCCTTGCTGGGACGACGGCCGGCCTTTGCCCTGCGGCGCGTTGGCCTTACCTTGCGCTTGCGGTTTGCCCTGATTGCCCGGCCGGTTACCGCTTCGGGGTTGAGCCGGCTTGCCCTGCGGCTTTTGCTGCTGCGCCTCGCGTGGAGCTTGCGGCTGTGCGGCGCGTCCGTTGCGATCCTGGCCCTTCTCTTTGCCGCCTTGTCCTTCGCGCGGTGTACCCGGCGCGCGCGACGCTTGCCGCTCGCCGTGCGTGCGGCCGCCCGACTTCGCCGGCTCGCCGCGCGGCTGCCGGCCCGCATTGCCCTGGCCGCGACGCTGTTGAATCGGCTCGGGCTTCGCATTCGGATCCGGCTCGAAGCCCGGAATCACTTCCTGCTCGATCGAGCGCTTGATCAGCTTTTCGATGTCCTTGAGCAGGTCGCGCTCGTCGACGCAGACGAGTGAAACCGCCTCGCCTGTCGCGCCCGCCCGCCCGGTACGGCCGATCCGATGGACGTAATCCTCGGGGACGTTCGGCAAATCGAAGTTGACGACGTGAGGCAACTGATCGATATCGATGCCGCGCGCGGCGATATCGGTCGCGACGAGCACCTGCAGCGTGCCGTCCTTGAATTCCGCCAACGCGCGCGTGCGCGCCGATTGGCTCTTATTGCCGTGGATCGCGAGCGCGCTGATGCCGTCCTTCGTCAGCTGCTCCGCGAGGCGGTTCGCCCCGTGTTTCGTCCGCGTGAAGACGAGCACTTGGAACCACGCGTGCTGGCGGATCAGATGCGTGAGCAACTCGCGCTTGCGGTCGCGATCGACAGGATGAATCTTTTGCGCGACCAGGTCGGTCGTGGTATTGCGACGGGCGACTTCGATCAATGCCGGCTCGTCGAGCAGGCTATCGGCGAGCGCTTTGATTTCGTCGGCGAATGTGGCCGAGAACAGCAGGTTTTGCCGCTTCTCGGGCAAGCGCGCGAGCACGCGCTTGATGTCGTGGATGAAGCCCATATCGAGCATGCGATCGGCTTCGTCGAGCACCAGGATTTCGAGCGAGGAAACGTCGATCGTTTTCTGCTGCATGTGATCGAGCAGCCGGCCCGGCGTCGCGACGACGATGTCGACGCCGCGCTTGAGCGCTTCGATCTGCGGATTGATGCCGACGCCGCCGAACAGCACCGCCGATTTCAGCTTCAAGTACTTGCCGTAGGCGCGCACGCTTTCCTCGACCTGTGCGGCGAGTTCGCGCGTCGGCGTGAGAATCAGTGCGCGCACCATGCGCTTGCCGCCCGCGCTGGTAGGCGCAGGCGCGGCGCTCAGGCGTTGCAGGATCGGTAGCGTGAAGCCGGCCGTTTTACCGGTGCCCGTTTGGGCGCCGGCCAGCAGATCGCCGCCGCCGAGAACAGCCGGAATGGCTTGCTGTTGAATCGGCGTCGGCGTGGTGTAGCCGAGCTCGTGGACGGCTCGTACCAGCGGTTCGGACAAGCCAATGGAATCGAATGACATAAACAGTTCTTCGCAATGCGGTGGGGCGGCCGGCTTGATATCGGTAGCAAGCACGGGGCCGGGCTCTTGGCGCCGGCAGGCCGCGTAGGTCCGGGGCGCGGCTGGTTCGCCGGCCCCGGAAATGAGAAAGGCGCGGCCGCGGTTGCCCGCGTAGCCGCGCCCTGGTGTGTCATGGCGTCAATCGAGCGGCGCCGAGCGCAAATCGCTCACTTGCTGCGGCGACACCGGCGTACCGTGGTTGCCCCACGACATCCGAATGTAGGTCACGACAGCCGCGACTTCCTGGTTCGACAGCGATTGCGCGAACGGCGGCATCCCGTACGGATGCGGATTGCCCCCCGTGCTCGGCGGATACCCCCCGTTCAGCACCATGCGGATCGGGTTGACCGCCGAAGGCATCTGAATCGATTGGTTGTTCGCAAGCGGCGGGTACGCCGGCGGTTTGCCCAGGCCGTTCTCAGCGTGGCACTTCGCACAATTATCGGCGTAGATCTTCTTGCCTTGCTGCAGCAACGCATCGCCGAACTTCTCCGACGTCTCGTACTGCATGTTTTCGGGCGCTTCGCTCTTTTGCGGAATCGTCTTCAGGTACGTCGCCATTGCGCGGACATCTTCGTCCGACATGTACTGCAGGCTGTTGTGGACGACTTCGGCCATCGGGCCGAACACCGCGCCGCGCTCGGACACGCCGTTCTTGAGCAGATCGCTGATATCTTTGATATCCCAATCGCCGAGGCCGGCTTCCTTGTTCGACGTCAGCGACGGCGCATACCAGTTTTGCAGCGGGATCAAGCCGCCCGCAAACGCCGCGGAATTCACCGGGCCGCCCATCATGTTGATCGACGTATGGCACATCGTGCAGTGGCCGAGGCCTTCGATCAGATAGGCGCCGCGATTCCATTCGACCGATTTCGTCGGATCGTCCTTGTACGTGCCTTCACGGAAGAACAGCGTACGCCAGCCGATCAGCAGATTGCGGTTGTTGAACGGGAAGCGCAGCTCGTGCGGCCGGCTCGGCACAGCCGAAGGCGGCACGGAACGCAGGTACGCATAGATCGCGTCGGAATCGGCGCGCGTGACCTTCGTGTAGCTCGCGAACGGGAACGCCGGATAGAGCAAGCTGCCATCCTTCGAGCGGCCCGTGTGCAGCGCGCGGTAGAAATCGTCCGACGACCACTTGCCGATGCCATGTTCATCGTCGGGCGTGATGTTCGGCGTATAGAGCGTGCCGAACGGCGTCGCCATCGGCAGGCCGCCGGCGAATTGCTGACCGCCGCGCACCGTGTGGCAGGCGATACAGTCGCCGGCGCGTGCGAGGTATTCGCCGCGCTTGATCTGAGCGGCTTGATCGGCCGGCGTCGCGGCTTGCGCCGTGCCGTTGTGCAGGTTATCGGAGCCCGACCAGAGAACGGGCACCAGGGCGGCGGCCGCCACGACGACAGCCGACAGAGCGAACAAAGACTTGCGTTTCATAGGTGTGTCTCTCCTCGCGCTTACTGCGGTTCGCTACCGCAAGCAAGCGGAGTTTTCATCGAGCGGGCCGGGGCCGGGACCGGGTTGGACGGAGCGGGTTGCGTCGACAGCCAAGCCGCGACGGCCGTCACGTCATCGTCCGTCAGGCGCGAAGCGATTTCGTGCATGCAATCGGGCGCGATCGCGTGACGCGTGCCCGAACGCCAAGCGCCGAGCTGGGCGCTGATGTAATCGCTATGCAAGCCGACGAGGCCCGGAATGGCGGGCTCCATCCCCGTCAGCGCCTTGCCGTGGCAAGCGGCGCAAGCCGGGATGTCCTTCGCCTTGTCGCCGTTCAGCACGATTTGCTTGCCGCGGGCGACGACATCGTTCGAGACGGTCGGCTTCGCGGGCGTCGGATACGGCGGCCGCTGCTGCGAGAAATAGGTCGCGATCTGGCGCAGGTAATCGTCGGAAAGATACGTGACGAGGTAGTTCATCGGCGGGTACTTGCGCCGGCCCGCGCGGAAATTCTCGAGCTGGTTGTACAAGTAATCGGCCGGCTTGCCCGCCAGGCGCGGGAAGTAGTCGTTATCCGTCCCTTGGCCATGCGAGCCGTGGCAGGCGGTGCAGCCTTGCACGCGCGCCTCCATCGTATCGGGGGCCTTGGGCTGAGTTTGCGCTTGCGCGCTCGTTGCGACGCCGACACCGCCAATCAACAGAAGGGCGAGTAGCGGGCGAAAAATGCGTCTGGAAGACACGCGTAACTCCATCGTTATTCGGGGACCTACCGGGCTGCGATCGGCTCGGTATGGTTCTGTGGCTTGGTGTTGACGTTCGATGCGCGGTGATGCGGCGGTCGCAATCAGGCAGTGGCCGGGCAGGCGCGCTTGCAGCCCGGCTTGTAGCCTCGCTTGCAACCCGTGCTACAGCCCATGCGCTGCGACGCAGCATTCTATCATCGATGGAATGCCCGGGCTATTTGCCGGAAGCGCCGCCGATCGGTCCAGCCGCGACGTCGCGACAATTTGCCGCGCATAAACACGTCGCAGCGCAAGTCGCGACGCGGGTCGGGCCGTAAAAGCCGTCTCGAGCATCACTGTCTCCTTTTTGCACAGCAAGGAACCATTCCGGCCGGACGGCGCTCGATGGAGCGCGATCGGAGCGCTGCTGCGTGCTCGGGGCCGTGCTTGCATGTGCATGCTGCGTGCCGCGCCGCATCGTTCTTCGCTGCGGGCGGCCATTCGTATGACGGTCGCGCTCGGCGGCCGTCGCACGTACACTCTCGCCTGCGCTCGCGCCGGCTCGGAGGGCGGCGTTGCGTTTTCAACGGCGTTTCAACGTGATTTCGAATTCCTTATCTCATTCAATGACTGACTTTTGCCCACACGGGGCTCTGGCCCGATGAACGCAACCGGACTCTCGATCGGACAGATCGCGCTCGCCGCGCTGATGGATATCGCGTTCGCGGTCGCGATCGGCTCGGCGCTGCTCGAACGATGGCTCGCATTCGAAGGGAAGCTCGCACGCGCGGCCTGGGAACGCGCGCACGCTTCGCTCGTCGCGGCGACTTTCGCGCTCGTGTTGGCGGACACGCTGTGGCTGGTCTACGAATCGGCCTCGATGAGCGGGGTGGGCCTCGCGCTCGGGCTTGGGGCGGTGCCGACGGTGCTCGGGCAAACGCAGGTCGGCCATGCGTGGTGCGTGGCGTTCGGCGGCGCGGTGCTCGCCTTGGTCGCCACGCTCGCAGGCCGCGGCGGCCGCGCGAGCCAGGCCGTGTTTGCGCTGGCGGTGATCATCGTGGCGCTGGGCAAGGCCGCGATCGGCCATGCGGCGGACGCGGGGCCGTTTTCGGTCGCCGTCGCGATGCAGGCGGTTCACTTGTTGGCCACCGGCGCATGGGGTGGCATTGTTCTCGCGGGCGGGCTGCTGGTGCTGCCGGCGCTCGATACCTCAACGACGCGCGGCGTGCTGATTCGCGTCGCCACCCGCGTGTCGCAGGTGGCGGCCACCGCGCTCGGCGCCGTGCTGGCGACGGCGGCCTTCAATGCGCTGCGTGGGCTCGGCGGCTCGCTCGATCCGCTCTCGAGCAGCACGTGGGGCCATGTACTCACGCTCAAGGCTGCGCTGGTGCTGTTCGCCGTCTTGCTCGGCGGGCTCAATCGCACCGCCGCCTTGCCGCGTCTGCGGCGTTCGGCATCCACCACGGACGCCCACACCTTCAACAACATCCTTCACATGGAGGCGCTCGTGATGCTGGGCGTCTTTATCGTGGCCGCCGTCCTCGCGCATAGCCCGCCGGCGTATGCGGCGATGCATTGAGCGGGCGCCGGTGTTTCATTGATGAGACGACGCCCGTCCGTTCGCACGCGGGTGGATCCGTCTGACGGCGGCCGCATCGGCTAAGCGCGCCCGCGAGGATTGGCGATGCGTGCGCCGTTCTTGGCGCGTCCGCGCGCGTGCGCTCGGCGTGGCCGCGATGGGCGCCAGCAGGCAGGCGCGAAGCCGTATGAGCTTATTCATAGCCGAGCCTGTGACTGAGAATGGGTGAGAGGAACAGCGCGACCGTCGCGCCGAACGCCTTGCCCTCGAACGCGGCGGACGCCGCCGGCATGGCGTAGTTGTGCGTCAGCAGATCGAGCAGTTGCGGTGCGCAATAAAGCACGGCGAGGCCGATCGCGCATTTCTCGACGATGGCGATCGGCCAGCCGCGGCTTACTGCGACGATCGCGGCCAGCACGCGTAGCACGCTGAATACGACGAGTGCCCCGACCGCCGCTTGCTCGCGGATCAAGTAATCCGGAATGAATTCCCCCATGGCCGCTCTCCCTGCGTTGTCGTTTTGAGGCAGGGTGATTGCAAGAAGCGGACCAATGCTGCGTGGTGGGCAGGGCGGGAAAGCGCCGAGCCTTGCGGGATAAGGGAGAGGTAGGGGTGCTGCCGGGGAGGCGCCGGGCGCGAGCGAGTGGGCCGCCGCCGAATGGGCGGCCCGGGCGCCAAAAGTGTTACGTCCGCGAACGTGACGTCGAACGTGACGTGTTACGCCTGTCGATCGCCATCACCATTCGGCGACGCTGCCGTCGGCATGCCGCCAAACGGGATTGCGCCAGCGATGTCCGACCTTCGCCATTTCCCGCACCTTCGCTTCGTCGACCTCGACGCCGAGACCGGGGCCCTGCGGAATCGCGACGAAGCCGCTGTCGTACTTGAAGACTTCGGGGTTGCGAATATAGTCGAGCAGATCGTTGCCTTGGTTGTAGTGGATGCCAAGGCTCTGCTCTTGGATGAACGCGTTGTAGCTGACGGCGTCGAGCTGCAAGCAGGCGGCCAGCGCAATCGGACCGAGCGGGCAATGCAGCGCCAGGCCGACATCGTAGGCTTCGGCCATTGATGCAATCTTGCGACATTCGGTGATGCCGCCCGCGTGCGAGGCGTCGGGCTGAATGATGTCGACATAGCCCTCGGACAGGATCGATTTGAAATCCCAGCGCGAGTAGAGCCGCTCGCCGAGCGCAATCGGCGTATTCGTCTGATTGACGATGTCGCGCAGCGCCTCGACGTTTTCCGACAGCACCGGCTCTTCGATGAACAACAGCTTGTACGGATCGAGTTCTTTGGCGAGCACCTTCGCCATCGGTTTGTGGACGCGCCCGTGAAAATCGACGCCGATGCCCACGTGCGGCCCCACCGCTTCGCGCACGGCTGCGACGTTCGCAATGACTTGCTCGACCTTGTCGTAGGTATCGACGATCTGCACTTCCTCGGAGCCGTTCATCTTCAGCGCCTTGAAGCCGCGCTCGACCACCGCGCGCGCATTGTTGGCGACGTCGTGCGGACGGTCGCCGCCGATCCACGAATAGACTTTGATGCGATCGCGCACGGCGCCGCCGAGCAGCGCATGCACGGGCACGCCGTGATGCTTGCCGAGAATGTCCCACAGCGCTTGGTCGATGCCCGCGATCGCGCTCATCAGCACCGGGCCGCCGCGGTAGAAGCCCGCGCGGTACATCACCTGCCAGTGATCTTCGATATGGCGAGGATCCTTGCCGATCAAATAATCGGCCAACTCGTCCACAGCCGCCTGCACCGTGTGCGCGCGGCCCTCGACAACCGGCTCGCCCCAGCCGACGATACCTTCGTCCGTCTCGATTTTGAGAAACAGCCACCGGGGCGGGACGACGAACGTCTCGAGCTTCGTGATCTTCATGGGCGCAATCTCCTCCTGTTCAACAATGACTGCCGGGCCGCAACGATGGCTTGCAACGATTTGCGATGCGCACGACGGCGCCGATACCTGCATCGTACAACAAGTTTTGGTGAAGTACTATTAATAGTATTTAATGGAATTGAAATAGTGTGTTTTTCGCAAACCGGGGGCGGAACGCTTGCGCTTTGTTGCACGGCCGCGATAATCGGCCCATCGGGAGGATGCGCCGCACGCGGCGCGCCATGCGCCTCGTCGCGTAGCCGCTCGTGCGAGCCGACACTACAGGGAGAACAATGATTCAACGCGATCTGCACGGACGCGTCGCCTATATGCTGGCGACGGCCATTTTGCGCGGCGACTACGCGCCCGGGGGCTTGTTGCCTCGCGAGGCGGAACTCATGGAAAACTTCGGCGTCAGCCGGACGGTGTTGCGCGAGGCGCTGAGGACGCTGACCTCGAAAGGACTCGTCGAATCGCGACCGAAAGTCGGCACGAAGGTGCGGCGTCGCAGCGCCTGGAATCTGCTCGACGCCGATCTGCTCGATTGGTATTCCCAGGTGGCGCCCCCGCTCGCATTCGCGCTGAAGCTGCAGGAGATGCGCGAAATGGTCGAGCCTTATGCCGCCGAACTCGCGGCGCGCGCGCATACGCCGGAATCGATGGAAACGCTCGAGCAAGCGCACTTGGCCATGGTCGCGGCGCGCAATATCGATGAATGGGTGCGCGCCGATTTGCGTTTCCATCTTGGTGTGCTGGCCGCCTGCAGCAACGAACTGTTGATGCCGCTCGGATCGCTGATCGAACGCACCCTCGAAGCGCAGTTGCGCTTGAACGCCAAGCGCGCCGACGTGTTCAACGCCGCGTTGCAGCAGCATACGACCGTCTTCGATGCGATCCGCACGCGCCGGCCCGAGGCCGCGCGCGCGGCGATGGCGGAATTGCTCGGCGTCACGCGTAAGCGCATCGAGGCTTAGCGGGGCTTTCCGGGCCGCCAGCGGCGAAGGCGGGGCTGCACGGGAGGGTGGAACGCGCGTTGCTGATCCGAAGATGGGTTACATCGGCAACGCGCCACGTGCGCAAAGGAGGGCATCATGCCGCTGAAACGAGGCACATCCCGCGAAGATATCTCGAAGAACGTCAAGACCGAGATGAAGCACGGCAAATCGCAAAAGCAATCGGTCGCCATTGCGTTGAACCAGGCTCGCAAATCGGGCGCGAAGATTCCGAAGAAGCACGAGAAGTGAGCAAACGGGCGTCCCGGTGCGATGACGGGATGCTCGCTCGGTCCAAGGTGCGCGAGCCCGTCGCGGGCGCGATGGGCTCGGCCGCCAGCTCGGCGCGCGGGCGCCTTGGCGACATGGCGCTCGCGCGTCGCTTCATCGTCGATCAAAATCAGGGCGCAGCGAAGACGTCCGTCGGATTCGCCGTATTGCCCGAATTGGGCTCGATAAAGAATGGCAAGAACGCGGTTCCGCGCGCGTCGAGCCCCTCGTAATCCCCGACGAAGTATCCCTCCGCATAGGGCGCCGTCTTCAAATCGAACGAACCTGCCAGGTGAGTTTCGTTACCGAAGGTCTTGCCGCCGTCAGACGACGTCGTCATCCAATAGTCGCCAGGCAACGTGGCGGTATCGCCTGCGGCAAGGTGGCGGATGTCGTAATACGTCACGGCCACAGTGCCGGCGCTGTTCACATGCACCCCCGGATTGAACGCCAACTTTCCGCTGGGCGTGTTAACGCGCAGTGGCGCGCTCCACGTGCGGCCGCCATCGGTCGAGCTCGAAAGCGCGATCTCGTCGTAGTTGCCGCCGTTAAAGCGCGCGTCCTGCCACACGACGTAGAGCTGCCCCGTCGCGGGATCGATCGCGGGCTCGGGGATGATGTCCCCCGTCCGCAGGGCTTCCCCGGTATTGGGATCGACGACGGGCACCGTTTCGAGGTCGGCGATAACTTGCGGCGAGGTCCACGTCGCGCCGCCGTCGGTCGATTTGATGAACGCGACCTTATAGGGCGAGGGCTGTTGCGGCGGCGCGATCAAGTCGAAGAAATCGTATAGCGTGCCGTCTTGCCGGTTGACGACGATCTGATTGCCGATCGTTTGCTGCCGCGACGGCACTTTGACGATCTGAGCCGGGGCACTCCAGGTCTTGCCGCCGTCCACCGTTTTCGAAAAATACGTGGGCCCGCGATAGGCCTGGGCGTGCAAATCGGCGTAAGGGTTCGAATTCGGTTCCTCGAGCCGATCCCAAACGGCGTAGGCGACCCCCGCCTTAAGCGGATCGGCCGTCACCGATTCCTTGTCGTTGAAAAACTGCGTCGACGGCTCGTTGTCGGCGATCAGCACGCTCAAATTGCCCCACGTTTGGCCGCCGTCTCTCGAAACGACTGCGGCCACCGAGTTGCTGTTATTGGATTGATTGAACGAGATCGACACGCTGTACGCCACGCCGTCCGGCCCGATCGACACCCAGGGATCGGACGCGCGTTCATAGCCGAGCCCACCGGCGCATGCGCTGAACGGCAGGTTCGTCTGCCGCCAAGTGTGGCCGCCGTCGAACGAGTAGCCGGCCACGAGGCCGTGCGCGCCGCCGTTGGACCAGCGATCTTGCTGCCATGCGCCGATGACATTCGACGGATTGGCCGGATTGACGGCCACCCAAGGTTCGACTTCCGCGTTGACGAAGTTCGTGCCGGGGCCGCCGATCGTGCAGGTCGCAAACGGACTAGGACCCGAAACGCGCACGGGCGCGGCCAAGGCCGCCCCGGCCGACGAGAGCGCGAGCACGGCGATAAAGAAAGGCGTGACGTTGATTCGAGGCTTGATATGGCGTCGCATGGAAGACCCTCTCACAGATAAGTTACGGTCCACGGCGCGTGTCGCGCGATGCCAGCGGTAACAGGACGTGCCTTTCTCGCCGATAGGCCGGGCGCGATCAAGACGGGACCGTAGGCGCTGGTTGCCGCCAGCGCGGCGGTCAGACTTCATCGACGACAGCTGCCGGTCGCGGATCGACGTCCGATAACCGGTATGAATGCCAAGAGAACGGAAATGCAATGTAGGTAATGGACGGGCGCTTGACCGGGGATTTGTGTAACAAATTGCGATTGCCCACGAACATCGGTAGTGCTGGGCGAAGGACGCGATAAGTCGATAAAAATGTAACGATAACTTGTCACGATCGTTTCATCCAGCTACGATCATCGCAAGCAAACCATCACTGTCTGTTGTGCATTGCACAACTCGTGTTCTCATGTCCGACGCTCAAACGCCTTCGATCGTTGTGCCGCACGGTTTCGGTTTTCCGCTGGACGGGCGCAATCGCGGCGTGCCATTCGATTCGGCTTGGTTCGACGGCATCAAGGTGAACCCGTCGGCCGTCGAGCGCCGTACCGGTACCCTCAGCGCGCGCCGCTCCGTCAAAAAGGATGCGCAAGCGGCCTGGCTGCTCAAAGCCATCACCTGCATCGATCTGACCACCCTCAACGGCGACGACACCGAAGGCCGGGTGCGGCGCCTCTGTGCGAAGGCGCGTCGTCCCGTGCGCGCCGATCTTATCGAGGCGCTTGGGCTCGCGCCCGATGCGATCACCACGGGCGCTGTGTGCGTCTATCACCGCTTCGTGGCGGCCGCGGCCGATGCGCTCGCCGGCACCGACATTCCGATCGCCGCCGTATCGACAGGCTTTCCGGCGGGGCTCAATCCGCACCCGCTCAAGCTCAAAGAGATCGAGGCGTCGGTTGCCGACGGCGCATCGGAGATCGATATCGTCGTCACGCGCGAATACATCCTCACCGGCAACTGGCGCGCGCTCTACGACGAAGTGCGTGAGTTTCGCGCCGCCTGCGGGGCCGCTCATTTGAAGGCCATCCTGGCAACGGGCGATATCCGCACGTTGACCAATGTGGCCAAGGCCTCGATGGTTTGCATGATGGCCGGCGCCGATTTCATCAAAACCTCGACCGGCAAGGAAGGCGTCAACGCCACGCTCGACGTCTCGCTCGTCATGGTGCGGATGATTCGCGAGTTCCGCGAGCGCACGGGCGCCGGTGTCGGCTTCAAGCCGGCGGGTGGCGTTTCGTCCGCGAAGGCCGTGCTCGCCTATCAAGTCCTGATGAAGGAAGAGCTCGGCCGCCCCTGGCTCGAACCGGCGCTGTTTCGGATCGGCGCGTCGAGCTTGCTCGCCGATATCGAGCGCCAATTGGAGCATCACCTCACCGGCCGCTATTCGGCTTTCAACCGTCACCCCGTAGCGTGAGCAGAACCGCGATGAGCGTTGCCGAATACTTTCAGACGATGGATTACGCGCCCGCCCCCGAGGACGATCAAGCGGCTCGCGCCTGGCTGGCGCAGCACGATGCGACCTTCGATCACTTTATCGGCGGGCAATGGCGTGAGAGCGTCACGGGCGAACGGTTCGCCGTCTCGGCCCCGGCCTCGGGCGAGGTGCTGGCGCATGTCGCGCAAGGCGGCGCGGCCGACATCGACGCCGCCGTCGCGGCCGCGCGGGCGGCGCAGCCCGGCTGGCTGGCGCTGGGCGGCGCGCAACGGGCTCGTCATTTATATGCGCTGGCGCGGATGGTGCAACGGCACAGCCGCCTGTTCGCCGTGCTCGAAGCGCTCGATAACGGCAAGCCGATTCGCGAGACGCGCGATATCGACGTGCCGCTCGTCGCAAGGCATTTTCTGCATCACGCCGGTTGGGCTCAGTTGCAAGAGACCGAATTCGCCGGCTGGGCGCCGCTCGGCGTCATCGGCCAAATCGTGCCGTGGAATTTTCCGTTGTTGATGCTCGCCTGGAAGATCGCGCCCGCGATCGCGCTCGGCAACTGCATCGTGCTCAAGCCCGCCGAATTTACGCCGCTCACGGCGTTGCTGTTTGCGCAGTTGTCCAAGCAAGCGGGCTTGCCCGACGGCGTGCTCAACATCGTGACGGGGGATGGCGGCACGGGCGCCGCGCTCGTCGAGCACCCCGGCGTCGACAAAATCGCGTTCACGGGTTCGACCGAGGTCGGCCGCCTGATTCGCGCGGCCACGGCCGGCTCGGGCAAATCGTTGACGCTCGAACTGGGCGGCAAATCGCCGTTTATCGTTTTCGACGATGCCGATCTCGACGGTGCGGTGGAAGGCGTGGTCGACGCGATCTGGTTCAATCAAGGGCAGGTGTGTTGCGCGGGTTCGCGGCTGCTCGTGCAAGAAGGGATCGAAGATCGATTCGTCGCCAAGCTCAAGCGCCGGATGGCGACGCTGCGTGTCGGGCCGTCGCTCGATAAGACGATCGATATGGGTGCGATCGTCGATCCCGTGCAGCTCGAACGAATCGAATCGCTCGTGGAAGCGGGGCGGCGCGAGGGCTGCGAGATCTGGCAGCCGCGCGAGGTGACGCTGCCCGCGACAGGCGGCTCGTTCTATCCGCCGACGCTCGTGACGGGCGTCGCGCCAGCTTCCACGCTCGCTCAAGAAGAAATTTTCGGCCCGGTGCTGACGACCATGAGCTTTCGCACGGCCGAGGAAGCCGTCGCGCTGGCGAACAACACGCGCTACGGATTGGCGGCGAGCGTGTGGAGCGAGACGATCGGGCGGGCGCTCGATATCGCGCCGCGGCTCGCCTGCGGCGTGGTATGGGTCAACGCGACGAACCTGTTCGATGCGAGCGTCGGTTTCGGCGGCTATCGCGAATCGGGGTATGGCCGCGAAGGCGGGCGCGAAGGGGCGTACGAGTATTTAAAGCCAATGGGCTGGGGGAAAGGCGCGCTGCGGGAAGCGCCGGCGGCCGCTCCGGCGTCGGCGAGCACGCGTGCGGCCGATCAGCTCGCGCCAGCAGGCCCCATCGACTTCATCGACCGTTCGGCCAAGCTCTTCATCGGCGGCAAGCAAGTGCGCGCCGATGGCGGCAATTCGCGCGCCGTGCATGCGCGAAGCGGCGCGTTCGTCGGTGAAGTGGCCGACGGCAATCGCAAGGACGTGCGCGACGCGGTGGCGGCGGCGCGAGGCGCGACGAAGTGGTCGCAGATGAGCGGACATGCCCGCGCGCAAGTCCTCTACTACCTGGCGGAAAACCTCTCGGTGCGGGCCGAGGAATTCGCTCGCCAACTGGCGGCGCGCACGGAATGCGAGGCGAGCGCGGCCCAGCGAGAGGTGCAAGCGTCGATCACGCGTTTGTTCACTTACGCGGCCTGGGCCGACAAGTTCGACGGCGCGGTGCATACGCCGCCCTTGCGCGGCGTGGCGCTAGCGATGCACGAGCCGCTCGGCGTGATCGGCATCGCCTGTCCCATTGAAGCGCCGTTGCTCGCGCTGATCTCGCTGATCGCCCCCGCGCTCGCGCTGGGCAACCGCGTGGTCGTGCTGCCTAGCGAGGCTAGCCCGTTGATGGCGACCGATCTCTATCAGGTGGTGGAAACATCCGACGTGCCGGCCGGCGCGCTCAACATCGTGACGGGCGAGCGCGCCGCATTGCTGTCGACGCTGGCCAAGCACGACGATGTCGACGCGCTATGGTGCTTCGGGCAGGCGGCCGAGTCCAAGCTGGTGGAGCAAGCGTCGATCGGCAATCTCAAGCGCACGTTTGTGGACTACGGTCGCGCAATGGACTGGTTCGATCGTACGAGTGAGGGGATTGCCTTCTTGCGCCAAGCGACGCAAGTGAAGAATATTTGGATTCCGTACGGCGACTGAACTAACCGTGCGCAATCGATCGACGAATCGACCGCGCGCGGCGCCCTAACAGCGCCTAACAATAATTTGGAGACATCGTGCTGAAGAACCTCGATCCGCTGTTGAACGCCGATATCCTCTATGCGCTGCGCGCGATGGGCCACGGCGACGAAGTCGTGATTTGCGACGCCAACTTCCCGGCCGAATCGGTCGCCCGCTCCACTGTGCTCGGCAAGCTGCTGCGCATGGACGGTGTCGACGCGGCCCGCGCCATCCGCGCCGTGCTGTCGGTGCTGCCGCTCGATACGTTCGTCGAATCGCCGGCGATGCGCATGGAAGTCGTCGGCGACGCGCAGGCGCAACCGAACGTTCAGCGTGAGGCTCAGATCGAAGTCGATCATGCCGAAGGGCGCGCGGTGCCGTTCGCGCCGATCGAGCGACACGCCTTCTATGCACGTGCCCGCCAAGCCTACTGCGTCATCGCGACAGGCGAAACGCGCGGGTACGGATGTTTCGTCTTCACGAAGGGCGTCCTTCTCGCGCCCGATGCGCCGCTGCAGGCGGCGATCGTCCGCGGCGGAGCCTGACCGATGAACGGGCGCGTCGTCATCCTCGGCATCTACGTGACCGATCTCGCGTTTCGCGCGGATCGCATGCCTCGCATCGGCGAGACGATCGCCGGCTCGTCGTTCGCGATGGGGCCCGGCGGAAAGGGCTCGAACCAGGCGGTCGCGGCCGCGCGCGCGGGCGCCGATGTGATCTTTTGCACGCGCCTGGGCGATGATGCGTTCGGCGCCATCGCACGCGAGACCTGGCAAAAGGAAGGCATCACGGCGCGCGCCACGATCGTGGACGGCATGGCGACGGGCGCCGCCCATATCTTCGTCGACCAGACGACCGGTTCGAACGCGATCATCGTCGCCGCGGGCGCGGCCGGTACGCTGGGCCCGCTGGATGCCGACGCCATCGAAGCCGACATCGCCGCGGCGCAAGTGTTCGTCACGCAGTTGGAGCAGCCCGTGGAAGCGGCGCAACGGGGGCTCGAGCTGGCCCGCAAACACGGCGTGATCACCGTGCTGAACCCGGCGCCCGCGTTGCCGCTGCCCGACGAGATTTTCCCCTTGTGCGATTACGTGACGCCCAACGAGACCGAGGCCGCCGCCTTGACGGGCATCCACATCGCGACACCCGACGACGCCCGCCGCGCCGCCGACATCCTGCTCGATAAAGGCGCGCGCGCCGTGATCGTCACGCTGGGCGAAGTGGGCGCGTTATTGCATTCGCGCACGCAATCGGCGCTCGTGCCGGCGTTTCGCTGCGGGCCCGTGGTCGAGACGGCCGGGGCGGGCGATGGCTTCACGGGCGGATTCGCGGCGGCGCTCGCGCGCGGCGAGGCGCCGCTCGAGGCGGTGAGGTTCGGCTGCGCGCTCGCGGGGATTTCGGTCACGCGCGCGGGCACGGCGCCTTCGATGCCGAGCTTGAACGAAGTGCGAGCGTTGATCCAGCGCGCGTCGGCGGTATCGGCTTAGCGGCTTAGCGGCAGCATCACCCAAGGGCAGCGTATATGAAAGGGAAAGACTCGATCGTTCTAGCCAACTGGTTCGGCGACCGGCAGTTGAACTTTCTGCTCGGCGTCAACGCGCTCGTCGTCGTGGTGGCCGTCTGGCTGTCGCACGGCCAGTTCGTTTCCATCGACAATCTGCAGTCGATGGGCTCGCAGTTGCCCGAGGTCGGCTTGCTGGCGCTCGGCATCATGCTGTCGATGCTGTCGGGCAACGGCGGCATCGATTTATCCGGGGTGGGCCTTGCGAATCTATCGGGGATGATCGCCGCGCTCGTCGTGCCCAAGTGGGTCAGCGGCGACGATTCCCCCGTGCTCTACACCACGCTCTTTTGCCTGATCGTCATTGCAATGGGATTGGTCGGCGGCTTGATCAACGGCCTAGTGATCGCGCGGCTGCGGCTCACGCCGATTCTCAGCACGCTCGGCACGCAGTTGCTGTTTACGGGCTTTGCCGTCGCGCTCAGCAACGGCGCGTCGGTCCATGTCGATTACGTCGAGCCGCTCGCCGATATCGGTAACGGCGCGGTGTTTCAGGTCCCGATTTCGTTTTGCATCTTCATCGTGGCTGTAGTCGTGTTGGGCTGGTTGTTGAAACGGACACCCTTCGGCCTGCGCCTGTATCTGATGGGCACCAACCAGCGCGCGGCGTTTTACGCAGGCATCGGGCGCGAGCGCATGCTGATCGCCACCTACACGATGTGCGGCGTGCTCGCTTCGCTCGCGGGCCTCGTGAGCGTCTCGCATACGCTCAGCGCGAAGTGGGATTACGGCAATTCGTATCTGTTGATCGCGATCCTCATCGCCGTGATGGGCGGCGTCAATCCGGCCGGCGGCTATGGCCGCATCGTCTGCGTGTTCTTCGCGGCGACGGTGCTGCAGTTGCTATCCAGCTTGTTCAATCTGCTCAACGTGTCGCAGTTTTTTGGCGATTGCACGTGGGGCTTCTTGCTGCTCGTCTCGCTCGCCTTCGCGGACGGAGATCCGCTACGCGCGATCTTCGGCTTCACGCGCACTCGGCCATCCCCGGCCACGAGCGAGCCGAGCGCGGCGCCGGGATCGCCTCCATCGCGCGGCGACCCACGCGACGCGGGCGGATGACGAGCCTAGCGGCATAACGAGTTCGGCAGTCGGCGGGCGTCTGGCCTCGGACGTCCGTTAG